>Ga0256405_10005293_pt1 | contig 22608 bp, 10 predicted proteins | sample RumenRJG_02DNA_FD_189096 | JGI IMG/M metagenome (GOLD analysis project Ga0256405, IMG submission 189096) | Bovine rumen microbial communities from Lethbridge, Alberta, Canada - RJG_02 | ecosystem: Host-associated > Mammals > Digestive system > Stomach > Rumen | place: Canada: Alberta... | reverse complement strand
GTTTAATCCGCTCAATCTGTGGTTAAAAATTAAAATCTCCGCTCAATCCGCTCAATCGTTCCGCAGGAACTTGTTTATATAAAAACATACCCCTTTGGGATGATTAAGCTGATTCAGCAGATTTATGGGATTTATCCAAATCCACACACAGGGTTTTACTGGTGAACCAATAATTTCCAAAAATTGGTTCCAATAATAATTATTGGATAAAATTATCGTCAATTCTTCACTCATTTCTTTCTTTTTATAGGTGTTCAGGCGAGTAAACTCGTAGTCTTGGAAATTCTTCACTCATTTCTTTCTTTACATAGGTGTTCAGGCGAGTAAACTCGTAGTCTTGTCCGAGAAAACAAGCCGCTTGCGGCGAAAAGAAGAGACATCATTGTATAAGATAATTTTGTGTAGTTACTTATAGAAATTAGTGACCTAAATGATTCTAATTATTCATATTAGTTTCAAGAAAAAGTCAAGTGGAAGTTCTTTCGCTGAATGGTTACCTTTTCACTTTATTTCGTTAAATCGTGTTAAATTAAGGTACTATGTATTGCAAGGTATTTATGTTTTACATATCTTTGCATCGAAATTGTAAATTACTAACATCTAAACACCTCAAAGAGATGAATGTGGATAATGCAAAATCGCAGATGCGAAAGGGTATGCTGGAGTACTGCATCATGCTGTTGCTCAGCGAGAAGGCATACTACACTTCAGACATCATCAAGCGTCTGAAGGAGGCAAACCTGCTGGTGGTGGAGGGTACGTTGTATCCGTTGCTCACCCGACTGAAGAATGATGGTTTGCTGGGTTATGAATGGCAGGAGAGCACACAGGGGCCTCCTCGAAAGTATTATGTGCTGACCGACGAAGGCAAAGAGACCTTGGAGCAGTTGGATGCTGCTTGGGGGGAGTTGGAAAGCACCATTCACACCCTGAAGGAGCGAAGGCTGCTGATCGGTGAGCCCACATGAAGGGCGAACACTTTATTCGACATAATATAAATAAAGATACATTCATTTAAATAATAAGACTCATGGAAAATTATTCATTAAGTATTAGCAGTGTACTCAACACAGCATGGGAATATGCAAAGAAGTATGGTCTGCTCATTGCAGTGATTTATCTGTTGGTGGGCATGCTTGCCGGCGGTTTGGGACACTTCTCGGTTCCTACCTTTAGTTATAATTATGAATCTGCTCAATCTCTTGCTGAGGCTATCGGAAGGGGTGATTGGGAAACAATGAGAAATATTGCACCAACAGTCACTTCAGGAAATCGTTTTATCGGGTTGGGCGGCTGGTTGGGCTACATCGTGCATATCATTGCCAGCGTAGGTCTGTACAATCTTGCTCTTGGACTGATGGCGGGACGTTTCTCGGAGGTGACTTTCGATGCTTTCAAACTTCCTTTTGTAACCTATCTTAAGGTAATTGCAGTGGACATCATTACCAACATCATTATTCTTGTTTCCTTTTTGTGCTGTATTATTCCTGTGTTTTTTGTAGCTCCTCGTATCATTTTTGCACCAGTCTATCAAGTGGAGCATCCAGAGGCAGGTATCTTTGAGTCACTCAGTGCATCGTGGAACATGTCATCAGGCAATACTTTATCCTTGTTGGGCTTAGGTCTCATCGTCAAAGGTATTATGTTGGTAGGTTTGTGTTGCTGTTGTATCGGTGTGTATTTTGCAGCGGCTATCAAATTGTTTGCCTTGATTGCTGCTTATAAAGCGCTGACGCTAAATGATAAATGCTAAATGACAAATGATAAATTGTAATATAAAGATATAGCCTTATGAAAAAGAATATTACCATCAATCTTTGTGGCAGACTCTACCAAATTGACGAGGATGCCTACGAACTGCTGAGCCAATATATTGAAGCATTACGCAGTTATTTCAAGAAGCAGGAAGGAGGCGAGGAGATTGCCGGTGACATAGAGGAACGTGTGGCTGAACTTTTCGACGACCTGAAGGCTCAGGGTACGGAGGCGATAGCCATTGAGCAGGTGCAGGACATCATCCACCAGATTGGACAGGTGGAGGAGATTGCAGGGGAAACCCCCTCCGACTCTCCCGAAGGGGAGGGAAGCCATGCGGGTGGTTCGGAGAAGGTTCAGAGGCCATTGAACACGAAGAAGTATTTCCGCGATTCGCAAAACAAGTTGCTGGCAGGTGTGCTGGCTGGCTGTGCGCAGTACTTTGGTGGCAGTGCTGATGCTTGGCGCTGGGGCTTTGTGATTCTCAGTGTGCTATGGATTGGCTTTTGGAGTTCCATTGGCACTTTTATGCTTTCCATCTTTGCTCTGCCGTTCATTTTCCTTCCGGCATTTGCCTATTTGCTGGTTGCCATCTTCTCTCCTGCCACTCAGACGGCAGAGGATGTGTTGCAGATGAAGGGTAAGGAGGTGAATCCGCAGAACTTGGCAACGGAGGTGCAGGAGGCTGTTCGGACAAAGGAGAAGAAGGCGAATGGCACTTCGGGATGGGACATCTTTGTAGGCATCATCTCGGTGTGTATGAGCACGTTGCTGGGCATCGGTTTCATTGTGGCGCTGTGTTTCTTCGTGGCTTTCCTGGTGGCGAGTGACCTGATGGCTGACACATGGTGGAATATCGATAATGTGAAAGATTTGCAGACAATCACTCTTCCTGTGATTCTCAGTGGCTGTCTGCTGTTGGCATCGATAGGCATCCTGCTCTATTGCTCCATCCATGCGGCAGTGAGTTCGTTTGGAAAGACGAAGTCGATGAGTGCCACGCAACGTGTCGTCTGGTTCCTCCTTTGGGTGGCATCAGTGGTAGGATTCATCGGTTGTGTGGTATGGACGGTGGGACGTTTTGCCAATACTACGCAGTTGCGGTGGAATGCTCGTCCTGCAAGGGTGGTAGAGGAGTCTGTAACGGACGCACTGGGCAATGTGTTCAGTAAGGAGGAATGGGACTTCTTCCAGCAGAACGGTTGGGAGATGGTCACTGCGGAAAATGTGGACCGCTACACCTATATCGGCGAATATATGACGGGTGACAAGAATGTGCGTTATCTGGATGATTGCAACGACTACACCCCACTTGTTTACACGGCTCGCAAGCATGAGGACGACTTGGAGCCTGGCATCTATCGTCTCAGCGCTGTGGTGAAGGCGAACAACGAGAATAAGTTCATCTATCTTTATGGCGTGAACATCGACGAGCAGACAGGTGACTCTACGGTATTCTCTGATCAGGTGTTGGAGATTCCTAATTGTGGTTTGATGGGAGGTAATATTTGGAGAGCCTTAAAGGGTGAGCCAGAAAGTAAGGTGGTCACGAAGGAGTCCAGCTCATTGACTGTGGGAGCCATTACAGTTCCTCTTGGCAGTAAGGTGGCTGTTGAGAAATCTGAGCCAGTGAATGACCCTATTCTGCTGGATTATGTGAATAGTATGTCTGACAGAACGAAGCGCAGAATTCTTGGTGCCAATAACGGTCAAGGTTACGGCTGGAGTTATATCTACATCGACAGCATCAGGGTGGACAATCCTCACAACACCATCTTCTATGGCGTGACCACCGATGAGAGCATCACAGGCAAACCTGCCACGACGGGTTGGTTCTCTGCCACCGACTTCAAGTTGGAGAAGGTTGGGGAACTGAAATAAGGGTAAAGTGAGAAGAGAAGAGTGAAGACGTTTTAAGTGAAAAGTGAATAGTGAAAAGTGAAAAATCTAAGTTACTTTTGCCAATGACAAACAATCCGAATGGCAGGATACTTAGATTTTTCACTTTTCACTCTTCACTTTTCACTCTTCACTTTTTCACTTTTCACTTAAAATAACTACCTTTGTACCCACAATCATCTATCTTTTCCATTTTCAGGAATTAAAATCTACTGACGATATGAGAAAACCTTTATCAAGTCTCCTGTTGTGTTGTATGCTGACATGGGGAGCCAGTGCGCAGACACTGCCGTATCAGAATCCGAGTTTGAGTGCTAAAGAACGTGCCAAGGACCTGTGTGGTCGGCTGACACTGGAGGAAAAGGCCAAGCTGATGCTTGACGAGAGTCCTGCCATTCCGAGACTGGGCATCAAGAAGTTCTTCTGGTGGAGCGAGGCGCTGCATGGCGCTGCCAACCAGGGCAACGTGACGGTGTTCCCTGAGCCTATCGGCATGGCTGCATCGTGGAATCCTGACTTGCTCTTCAAGGTGTTTGACGCGACAAGCACGGAGTTTCGTGCACAATACAATAAACGTATGATTCAGGATGGGGGTGAGGATGAGAAGTTTCACAGTCTTTCGGTGTGGACTCCCAATGTGAACATCTTCCGTGACCCTCGATGGGGGCGTGGTCAGGAAACCTATGGCGAGGACCCTTACCTGACGAGTGTGATGGGTACTCAGGTGGTGAAGGGTTTGCAGGGTCCTGAAACGGCGAAATACAGAAAGTTGTGGGCTTGTGCCAAGCACTATGCTGTACACAGCGGTCCCGAATATACGCGCCACACAGCGAACTTGGTGGATGTGTCGCCTCGTGATATGTGGGAGACATATATGCCTGCCTTCAAGACACTGGTGCAGGATGCGAAGGTGAGGGAGGTGATGTGTGCCTATCAGCGTCTGGACGATGACCCTTGTTGTGGCAGCACCCGTCTGTTGCAGCAGATTCTGAGGGATGAATGGGGTTTTCAGTATCTGGTGGTGAGTGACTGTGGTGCCATCAGCGACTTCTATGAGTCGCACAAGTCATCTTCTGATGCCACTCATGCCTCGGCGAAGGCGACAGTGGCTGGAACAGATGTGGAGTGTGGTTATGGCTATGCATACAGGAGTATCCCTGAAGCCGTGAAGCGTGGTTTCATCACGGAGGCTGAGGTGGACAAGCACGTGATTCGTCTGCTGGAGGGTCGCTTTGACTTGGGTGAGATGGATGACCCCTCGCTGGTGGAGTGGTCGAAGATTCCTTATTCTGCCATGGATTCGAAGGAGCATCGTCAGATTTCGCTCGACATGGCAAGGCAGAGCATCGTGCTTTTGCAGAACAAGGGCAATGTGTTGCCTCTGCAGAAGGGCAAGGAGAAGATTGCGGTGATTGGTCCGAATGCGGATGACGAACCATTGATGTGGGGTAACTATAACGGTACACCTAACCACACCATCACGATTCTGGATGGCATCAAGACAAAGCAGAAGTCGCTGCTCTATCTGGCAGGATGTGACCGCACCTACGACAAGGTGATGGACTGCCTCATGGCAACGAATTGTGCGATGGATGGCAAGAAGGGTTTGAAAGGGATGTTCTGGAACAATACGAACATGGCAGGCAAGCCTGTGACGACGGAATACTATACGACTCCATTGGCTGTGACGACTGCGGGCATGCACAACTTTGCTCCTGGCGTGAACTTGGAGGACTTCTCTGCCAAGTATGAGACGGTGTTCACTCCTAAGGAGGCAGGTGAATATGTGGTGAATGTGGAATCCATCAGCGACTTCGAAGTGTATATCGACGGAGTGCGCAAGGTGAGACAGCACACATGGCGCACCACGCCTACCCGTACTGCCATCCAGGCTGAGGCTGGTAAGTCGTACAAGATTGAGGTGCGATTCAAGCATGTGAAGACTTGGGGTGCCAACATGAAAATCAATGTGGCGAAGGAGTTGCCAATTGACTATGCCAAGGTGGTTGAGCAGTTGAAGGGCATTGACAAGGTGGTCTTTGTGGGTGGCATTGCGGCTGCCCTCGAAGGTGAGGAGATGCCTGTGGACATTGACGGTTTCAAGGGTGGTGACCGCACTCACATCGAACTGCCGAAGGTGCAGCGTGACTTCCTGAAGGCACTGAAGGAGGCTGGCAAGACGGTCATCTTCGTGAACTGCTCTGGTTCTGCCATCGCTTTGTTGCCTGAGACGGAAACGTGTGATGCGATTGTGCAGGTGTGGTATCCTGGTCAGGAGGGTGGACAGGCTGTGGCTGACGTGCTTTTCGGGGATGTGAACCCCAGCGGCAAGTTGCCTGTGACTTTCTATAAGACTTCAGCACAACTGCCCGACTATGAGGACTATTCGATGAAGGGACGCACTTACCGTTACTTCAACGACCCCTTGTTTGCCTTTGGTTACGGACTGAGTTACACGCAGTTTGCACTGGGAGAGGGAAAGATTGCCAAGCATGGCGGCAACTACACGCTGACGGTGCCTGTGAAGAATGAGGGCAAGTGTGATGGTGCTGAGATTGTGCAGGTGTATCTGAGAGACCTCTCCGATGCTGAGGGACCTTTGAAGTCGCTCCGTGCTTTCCAGCGTGTGGATGTGAAGGCTGGTCAGACGGTGGATGTGAAACTGGAACTGACCCCCAAGTCGTTTGAGTTCTTCGACCCTGAAACGAACACGGTACACCAGAAGGAGGGTGACTTTGAAGTGCTCTATGGCACAAGCTCGCAAGATAAAGACCTGAAGAAACTGACCCTGACGGTGAAATGAGGGGTGAAGTTAGGAGTTAGGAGTTAGGAGTTAATTAAAGGTTCGGATGCTTTCTTCAACAACGAATATTTCGAATATGACGAATTTATACAATGCACAATGCACCTAAAGGTGCAACGAATAAAAACGAATGCTGAGTGTAGCCATTCGATTCCATTCGTAGCCGCTTGCGGCATTAGGGAAATACATCTTCTCGCCGCATGGTAAATTAGAATGATTCGTTTTATTCGTTGTTGAAAATGAAGCGTTTGGAACTTCCGAAACTTAAATTAGAGTTAAATTTAAGGAAATGAAGAAGATATTATTTTTGTTAGTTTATGGTTTTTCGTTTTGTGGTTCTTTGTGGGCACAAACCAGTGAGTATCAGAATGTGTGGTGTGCTGACAAGGGCGATGGAACGTATGTGAATCCTGTCATCAATGGTGACTTCCCTGACATTGATGTCGTGTTTGTGGATGGCATCTATTACATGGTGAGTACCACGATGTATCACTTTCCAGGTGCCACTATCTTGAAGTCGAGGGACTTGGTGAATTGGGAGTATTGTGCGAATCCCTTGGAGCAGGTGCTGGACAACGATGCCTATAACTTGCTGAACGGTAAGCATCACTATGCACAAGGTATGTGGGCTTCGTCGCTCACCTATCACGATGGGAAGTTCTACCTCTATTTCCCTTGTTCTACATGGTCGGAAGACTCGCAGAGCATCCTCCTCACTGCCGAAGACCCTGAGGGGAAATGGAAACTGACCCGATTGCCTGAGGGGTATCATGACCCGGGGTGGCTTTTCGACGATGGTGAGAAAGGGGACGGCTTTTTGTATGTGGCATGTGGCATCAATGACATTTGGGTGAACAAGTTCAATGCCAAGACGTTGCAGAAAATATCAAGTGCCAGGGTCATCAGTGTGCAGGGAGGTTGTGAAGGCAGCCACATGTACCATATCGGTGACTACTACTACATCTATGCCACTTATAACACGGAGGCTTCGCAGACCATTTTCCGTTCGAAGAACCCGATGGGACCTTATGAGGAGTGCGATCACCGTGTCTTCAGTTATGGCCGCATCCACCAAGGAGCACTGATTCAGACCCAGACGGGCGAATGGTGGACCATGATATTCAGGGATGCCGGTGCAATTGGACGCATCCCCTATCTGGAGCCTGTGACGTGGGTGGACGGATGGCCTGTCATCGGCAAGAACGGGAAGGATGTGTCGGAAAACGGGGCATCGTATAAGAAACCCAATGTAGGCAAGACATATGAGAAGAAGTATCTGCCTACGAATGATGCTTTCATTGACACGAAACTGGGCATGCAATGGCAATGGAACCACAACCCTGACCCATCGGCATGGTCGCTGACGGAGCGTCCAGGTCATCTGCGATTATACACCGCCAATGTGACCAATGAACTGCACTATGCACGCAACTCGCTTACGCAGCGCATTCTGGGTTATTCGCCCAATGGCACATCGTCCAGCAACTACAAGCCGACTTACGGCACCGTAAAGATGGATCTGTCTGGTATGCAGGAGGGTGATGTGGCAGGTCTGGCTGTGTTCCAGAACCCTTATTCATTTATCAGCGTGAAGATGGAAGGCGGCAAGAAGTATCTGTATAGCGAGCGATGCACGTTTAATAATCAGAAACTGAACAAGGAGCAATCGTTGAAGGGTGCGGAGGTGACATCGGATGTGATTTATCTGCTGGCTTATGTCAACTTTGGCACGAACGAATGCAAGTACTATTATAGTTATGATAATGTGAAGTGGACAAAATGGGGCGTGACCATGAACATGGGCTACACGCTTGACTACTTTGTGGGACAGCGTTTCTATCTTTTCAACTATGCCACTCAGCATTTGGGCGGTTTTGTGGATTATGATTGGTTCACGACGGAGCGGAATTTCAGCGAGGAGGCATTTGGCATTGAAGATCCGACGGCTGCTTATACGGAGGCGGACAAGACCATGACCTCATTAGCCGTTTCGGAAACTGCCATGACGCTTTTGGTGGGTGGTGTGCAGAGTCTGGATGTGATGATGACTGCACAGTCGGGCATGGAGCGGGATGTGGCTTCTGCCTGCACTTACACCTTCAGTCAGCCTGATGTCGTGGAGGTGTCAGGTGGGCGCATTCTTGCGCTGCGGGATGGCGAAACAGACGTGACAGCCACCTATGCTGACGAGAAGGGGAACACACAAAGTGTCACTTTTCACGTGACGGCAGCAGCGTTTCCTCTGAAAGAGGGGTTCTTCAATCCTTCTCTCATCTCCACAGGCTCTTTTATGCCATCGATAGGAAGTATCGGCACAGGGAAGAATGGTCTGGCAGGATGGCAATATGCTTCGGGTATCGACATGTCGGCAGCCAAATATTTGGTGGTTCGGTTCCGTCGTTCTCCTACAGTGATGCCTACTTTCCTTTTCTATGACGAGAGCACGACACAGGGCACTCCTTGCTCTTATGAGATGGCGCGAGAGAAGGAGGTGGTCATTGACTTGCAGGGGTTGAAGAAGACGAATGGCAAGGCGCTCGACTTGTCTCACATTTATCTGGCAGGTTTCCAGCTGCCTCAGAATTCGACGGTTTATGTCAAGGAATTGTTCTTGAGCAACGATGGTGAGAATCCGACGGGCATTTCAGCGCTGATGGTTGCTGACCCAGACTTTGACCTTAACGCTACCCCTGCCTCTAAGTCTCAATGGTACGACATACAAGGCAGACCGGTGGCGCATCCTGCTCATGGCATTTATATCCATGAGGGTAAGCAGGTTTGGGTTCCGTAAGTGTTAAAAGTGGGACTTTGTGCCTATTGAGGTTACATGAGTGTAAAAAGATGTTCCATGATTGACAATGGATGTGCGCAAATGTTTGTAACTTTGCAGCACAGACGTGAAGTGTCTGTTTTGATGCTTATAGTAACAATCTAAAATCTTTTCCGTATATGAAATTCAAAAAACTGATTCAAATCTGTATGGTTGGCGCTACAGGTTGGATGGCTTTGCCAACCATGGCGCAACAGACTGTGGCAGGTTTGCCTCCCATGCATGTGGATGGCAAATTCCTGAAAGACGAACAGGGTAACAAACTTGTGTTGCATGGTGTGATGGACACACCAAGCCCTTATTTCAACGAATGGAGATGGGGAAGTTCTGCCACTGACAACAATGTGGACAACTGTATCGACTATTTCGATGCCATTTTCGATGTCATCACCGACAATGAAAAAGGTGCCTATTGCAATCTCTTCCGTCTGCACTTAGATCCTGCATGGACAAATGGGAAAGCAGGTTCGTGGGAGGTGGACAGCAGAGAGACGGGCACTGGTGAGGCCGACATCAGCCACTATGAAAGTGCCCGGCTTGACAAGTATCTCAATTCAGTATATATTCCTATCGCCCAAAAGGCCATTAAACATAAGATGTATGTCATCATGCGCCCACCAGGCGTATGTCCTGGCAATATTTATGTCGGCGGCAGTTATCAGAAATATCTGCTGGATGTGTGGGATCGCGTGAGCAAGCACCGCCTCATTCAGAAGTATTGCGGGCAGATTGGTCTGGAACTTGCCAACGAGCCAGTGGGAGTGAAACTTGCTGATGGTTCAGAATCAGAGAAAGCACTGCATGACTTCTTCCAGCCCATCGTGGACAAGATTCGCGCCAACGGTTTCAAGGGTGTCATCTGGGTGCCCGGCAAAGGGTGGCAGGGCAGTTATGCCGATTATGAGAAGTACCCTATCACGGGGGAGAATATTGGTTATGCCGTGCATGACTATAATGGCTGGTATGGTTGTGACGACAAGAATCTGTCGGCTAAGGATGTGGCATCTGCCACGCAGAAAAAGATACAGCAGTTCCACAATCAGGTGCCAGTTGTTGACACAAATCCAATCGTCATCACAGAGATTGACTGGAGTCCGAAGAAACCGGGCACCGGTCACTATAATGAGCATGGCGACTGGGTGGAAGCTAATTATGGAAGTTGGGCAACAGGTCGCTCGTCCGTATGGGGTGAAATCACCAAGGGAGTGCATGACCACTATGGCAATATCTCCATGACGCTTTCGGGCACACATTGCTACATCGACTTCAACGACTGCATCAAGATTTCCGGAAACGACAGAAAGACCTACACGTTGACAGGACGTGCCACCCCTGCCTACAAGCAAGCCATGGAGGCAGACGGACTTGACCCTTACGAAGGATGCGGTGTGGCTTGTTTCAAGTGGTATGCAGAATATGCACAGGTGAACTATCCCTCACTCACCCGTTATCAGCCCGTGCAGGAATACCCCGAGAATCCGTTTGAATTGAGTAATGATTGGTTCAATCCATCAATCATTAAGAAGGGTACTGCCCTGCATGTGGCATCATACTCGAACCTGACCATCAAGAAGGGTGGCTTGGCAGGCTGGTCTTTCGAGGACTGCATCGACCTGACAGCCTACAAGAGCTTGGTGGTGAAGTTCAAGCGAACACCAGCCAAGAACATCTGCCTTCGTATTTATGATTCGGGAAGTCTCTTTGGCGATTACTGTCAGTTGGATTTGGGAGGAGAAAAGGAAATTACCATTCCTCTGAGCGAGTTGAAGAAAGAATCTGGTGAACAACTCGACCCCTCCCACATACGTTTCGTAGGTTTCACCCCACAGTTGAACGATGCCAGCCTCTATCTGGAGAAAGTGTATCTCTCGACAGACGAGACTGCCATCACAGCACTGGAACCAGAAGCAGCTGAAAACGAAGGAGTCTTCTTCGACCTCATGGGCAGAAAAGTCACGAACCCTGCAAACGGCATCTACATCCGCAATGGCAAAAAAGTATTTTTCAAATAACATCTTTATCTTAAACCCCTAACTCCCCTCTCCCCCTTGGGGGAGTGGGAGGGGGCTCTAACTTCTAACCTCTAAAATGAAACGTTTATCAATTTTTCTCCTCTGTGCCTTGGCATGTGCACTTTCCATCCATGCCTACAAGCAGCAGAAGGTGACCATCAAAGTGAATGGGGAGAATCGGGAAATGCAGGTCTATACGCCTAACACCGTATCTTCCAACCTGCCCTTAATGATTGTCACGCATGGCATGAACCAGGATGCCGGCTATCAGGCAAGTTGTGACCACATGTATGAACTGATTGACAAGGAAAAGTTCATCATTGCCTATCTTCAGGGCATCGACAGAACATGGGACACTGGGGGCACCAAAGACCGCGACTTCGTGTTCCAGACCATAGATGAACTGTACGCAAAGTACAACATTAACAAAAACCGTGTCTATTGGTCAGGATTCTCCATGGGTTCGGCACTCATCTACCACTGCATGGCAGACGCAGTCGATAAGATTGCAGCCTTTGCGCCCACCAGCGGCATCGCCTTTGGTGGCAAAGAGTGGCAAAGATGCCCCAAGCCCGTCAACGTGATTCATTGCCATGCCTATGGCGACGACGTGTTCAAATACAATGACTGGGACATACATGGCTATGTCCAGTCGCTGGCAAAGGACCTGGACAAATGCAAGGACTACAAGAAGACCTCCAACTACAGGACACCCGGTGGAAACACAGGCGACAAGGAAGTGTGGAGCAATGGAGAAAACGGAACGACAGTAGAACTTTTTTCCTACAACGCCAACTGGCACAACCCCTCCACAGGCAACTCGCAGGAGATTTGGAACTTCTGCAAGCAGTTTAGCCTTCAGACCTTAGCGGAAGAATATCAGGCAGTCTATGAGAAAGCGCAAAACCTCATCTTCGAATGGAAAGACACCCCCGACATGGCGTCCACTACCTATTATACCAACCTGCAGAAAGCACTTGACACCTATGCCGAAGAAAATACGGAAACAGATGCCGACAAGCAGAGAGCCATCGAGAAACTGACACAACGCATCGATCTCTTCGAAAACGTTGCAGCCAGCAAAACAAAAATCGTCAACGGAGGCGAAATCAAACAGCCGGAGGGATTCGACCCCAACTTTCACATCTACCTCTGTTTCGGACAGTCCAACATGGAAGGCAATGCAGCCATCGAAGGTAAAGATCGCGTGGGAGTCGATCCGCGATTCATGATGATGGCAGCCGTCGATATGCCCTCCTCCAAACGAAAGAAAGGTGAATGGTACACCGCCTATCCACCCCTGTGCCGTGACTACACAGGACTGACCCCCGCCGACTACTTCGGACGCACAATGGTCGAGAACCTCCCCGAGAGCATCAAAGTCGGTGTCATCAACGTGGCAGTGGGAGGCGCATCCATCGACCTCTTCGACCAAGACAAATGTGCCGACTACATCAAGAAAGAAGCCGACTGGTTCAAGAACTACTGTAGTGAATACGGCAATGACCCCTACAAAGTGCTCGTCACGATGGCAAAGAAAGCCCAGCAGAACGGCGTCATCAAAGGCATCCTCCTCCATCAGGGCTGCACCAACAACGGGCAGAAAGACTGGCCCGTCAGGGTGAAGCGCATCTACGTGCGGTTGCTCCACGACCTCGGACTCAATGAGGAAGAAACACCCCTGCTCATCGGCGAACTGCTTTCACAAGAGCAAGGAGGCATCTGCTGGGGACACAACAGCGTGATTGCCAAGACCCACCCCGTCATCCCCAACTCCTATGTCGTTTCCTCCAAGGACTGCCCGGGAGCTTCCGACGGCCTGCACTTCACAGCCGAAGGCTACCGCATGATAGGCAAGCGATATGCTGAAAAGATGCTGGAGATACTCGACAAAAAGAAAGCAGTTGACTTCGACACCACCGACACCTACTTCCCATTGACAGCAGAAGCATTCAACCCCTCACTCTACCTTGAAGGCAAATTCGTAGGAGCCAGCACCGTCACCTACTTCACCACAACAGAAACCTACAACGGGGCAAGAGGATTCGGAGGATGGCGCTACACCAAAGGAGCAGACTTCTCTGCTCACAAGTATCTGGTGGTGGAGTTGAGGCGAAAGCCATCATGCAAGCCAGTAGTCAGAATCTACGACACCGACGACTACCTCAACCCCTGCTTCACCTATTCCATCCCTGCCACATCCAAGAAAGAAGCCATCGACCTGACAGCCATGACGGCAGAGGACGGCACAAAGATAGACCCCTCCCACATCTACATGGTAGGATTTGAGACAGACGCAAACAATTCGCTCTACCTCTCAAGCCTCTATCTGAGCGACGACGGCGAGACACCCACAGGCATTCAGTCAGTGCCGATGGCGGACGAAGATGCCGATGGCACCTTCTACGACCTGCAAGGCAGACCCGTGGAGAATCCAGTTCGTGGCATCTACATCCGCAATGGCAAGAAAGTGCTTGTCAGGTAAGCAATTAAGCGACGGGTTTAGAGTTAAAGACCCCTCTGGCTCCCTGTTTAGGGGAGAGAAGTTAAGGTTAACGTGAATTCGACGAAAACCACAAATAATTAAATTCATGAAAAATTCGTGGTTAATTCATGGTAATTCGTGTTTATTGGGGACATAAATTATCATGAATTAGCCACGAACCTTCAGCTCGGCGTAGCCAAATTCTCATAAATTTAAGTTTCGGAAGTGTTTTTCCACAACGGATTGCACGGATTATACGGATTTTTGAGCCTCGGCGGCTCCTGCCATTCGGATTGTTCTGCATCCGGCCATCGTCGCCTCTTGCGACGAAAAATCCGTATAATCCGTGCAATCCGTTGTAAAAATATATCCGAAATTTGAGTCATAAATTATTTTTGTTGGAATTCATCGAACTAACGTTAAGGTTAGGGTAAAAGATACAGACCTAACCAGAAACAGCAAGGGACTGCGTCCAAATCGACGCAGCCCCTTGTTTTGTTTTAACGTTTGTTCCATAAAGGTGCATTCAGAGCCTCAAAAGTGGTCAGACTCTCACCCTTTGAGCGGTCAGACTCTCACCCCTTGAGCGGTCAGACTCTCACCCCTTGAGCGGTCAGACTCTCACCACCCCAAGTAGGTGTGAAAACAAGGTGGGGAGAGACATGGGTGTGTCACTCCAGCAACTTCCTTAGAGCCTCCCGATTTTCCTCCTTCGAATAGAAAGCCGCAAAGTCCTTAGGTGACATGCCAAAAGTTTCGCGGAACAAAGTGGTGAAATAAGAGTGGCTAGAGAACCCCACGGCATAGACCACCTCGCTGACGTTTACCTTGTTGTATGCCAGCAGAGCGGCAGCCTGTTTCAAACGGAAAGTGCGGATGAAGATGTTGGGCGAAACGCCATAACGGTTCTTGATTTTTCGGTTCAGGTGTACACGGCTGATACCCACCTCCTCGCTCAGTTGCTGTACAGAGAAGTCGGACTCGTCAAGGTGACTCTTGATGACCTCAGTCACACGTGTGAAGAACTTCTCTTGTGCATCCTCAACTTCAATCTGTGGCATGTCGTTGGCAATTTCAGCACGGTTCATCTTGTTGAGCAGCGTTTGGCGCACACGCAACACCTGACTGATGGCAGAGCGCAGCATGACCATATTCACAGGTTTCTCCATGTAGTGGTCCACCTGCATGGTGAGACTCTGCATCTGTAGTGACTCATCACCCTCACCTGTCAGCAGGATGACGGGGATGTTGTTTGTTTCGGGGTTTGACTTGATTTTCAAACAAAGATCAATGCCGTTTCCGTCGGGCATATGGTAGTCTGTCACCACCACATCGGGACGATGTGTCAGCACCTTCTTCCAGGCGCTGTTGCCTGAGTAGGCATTGATGATGTTGTAATCCTTGCCAAGTTGTTCAGCCATGAAATTGGAGAGTTCCAGGTCATCATCCACCAACAGGAGGGTGGGGCGTGTATGGTTGATGTGAGTGTTTTGCATTCCGTTGAAGTAGGGGAAATGCAGCACAAACTCCACACCTACAGGTTCCATGTTTTTTGCCTCGATGGTGCCGTGATGGAGTTTCACCAGTTCGTGTACCAAGTTCAGTCCGATACCTGAGCCGTTGGAATCGGCACCAGCGCTGCCTTGATAGAAGCGTTCCCACATGTGTTTCAGGTCTTCTTTTGTGAACTGGGGACCGCTGTTGTAGAAACGCAAGGTCACTTGGTTGTCTTCGATGCCGCTTCGGGCGATGACCTTGCCACCTTGAGGGGTGAACTTGAAGGCGTTGCTCAGCAGGTTGGTGATGATTTTTTCGAAGTGTGTCGCATCCATCATCATAGGCAGTTCTTCCTCGCCATGCTCGATGTTGAAGGAAATGTCCTTCACTTGGGCAACTCCTTCGAATTGTTCGAACACAGGACTGGCATACTGCACGTAGTCGTGTTCCTCCAAGTGCAGCACTAACTGCCCGGAGTCAATCTTTCGGATGTCTGTAATTTGTTTTACGATGTCCAGCAGCCGATCGCAGTTGTGTTGCATCACGCCATAAAGCGACTGGTGTTCGGGGTTGGTGTCTTCCGTCATCAGTTGTTTAAGTGGCGATTCAATCATGGTCAGCGGTGAACGTAGTTCGTGCGTGATGGATGTGAAGAGGTTCAGTTTCTCTTCCTTGATGCGGTTTTGTTCATCTGTGCGGCGGAGTTGTTCCTTCTGCAACTTACGCAATCTGATTTGGTGGTAGATGAAGTAGGCGATGGCGAGCACGATGAGGGCATAGACGAGGAATGCCCAGATGGTGGCGTACCATGGGGCTGCCACATGGATGGTAATGGAATTTTCCGTGAACTCGGTCGGGTTGTCTTCCATATAGGCCTTCACACGGAAGGTGTAGGTACCTGGTGGTAGTGCTGAATATCGTGCTTGTGGTGCAGTCACGTCTGTGTGCCATTGCTTCTCCAGTCCCTCCAGAATATATTCGTAGTGGATGCGTTCGGGGTCGCCCAGTTCCACCGATGAGAACTCGATGATGAAAGTGGCGTTGTCATGTTTCAGCCAGATTTCTTTGGCATAGAAGATGCTGGCATCCATTTCTTCCGTGTTCAGTGTAGTGGTGAAGTTGGTGAAATAGACTGGCTCCACCTTGGTGGGACGTTCTGTAATGAGTTTGGGGGTGAAGCAGATGATGCCGTTGTCACCTCCGAAGAGAATGTAGCCATGCCCAGGTTTTACGAATGAATTGCGGTGAAATTCGCCCACCTCGTAGCCGCTGAACGACGAGTAATTGCGCACCTCGTGTGTTTTCTTGTTGACCGATGCAATGTTGATGCTTGTGGCAAGCCAGATGTGGGTGTCGGTCGTTGTGATGGTGCTGATGGATGGGCATGACAAGCCCTGCTCCTTTCCAATGAAATCCTGCTTTCCTGTCTTCAGATGATATATGACCAAACCATCTTCGCTGGCAATCAAGATGTCTTCCCCATCCTGCTGGATGGCGTTCGAGTTGCTGATGCGGTTGCCGTTGAGGCTGATTTCCTCATGCTTGCCATTGGAGGCATTGTAAGAGAAGACACCAGTGCTGGAGCCGACCCAAAGGGTGCCGTGAGAGTCTTGCAGCAGGCTACTAATCCATTGGTTGTAGGCAAAAGGGAAAGTGAGGCGATTGAATGTGTGGTCGTTCGTATTGATGCAAATGATGCCGTGTCCGTTCGTTCCAATGAGCAATTTGTCTTCTTTTGCATTGTATGACATGGTCATTACGAGTTCTTGGCTGATTTCTTCCAATCCTCGGTTTGTCCATTCCCCATTCTCCAGCCACTGCACACCACCGCCATACGTGCCGACCCACACAGTGCCGTGCTGGTCAATCTTCACATCCTGTACCAGCAGGGAATGCAATCCATTGTTGACGGGGTGGGCGGTTGCCAAGCGCATGCCGTCGGTGGTGAACACACCACATCCGTCCGTTCCCACCCAATAGTTTTCCTGTTGGTCGATGGTCATCGAAGTGATGCAAGTGGCATTGTTTCGGTTGTCAACAGGCGAGATGGGATGGTAGTGGAAACAGTCATTCTGAGGAGGAATGACCACCAGTCCCTTGTGCAAGAAGGCTGCGATGATATTGCCTTTGCGGTCTTCTTTCATATCCATCACCTTGCCATAGGAGATGTTGAAGTCGGCAGTTTTGTCGTAGAGTGCATCAATGGAATAGACTTCCCCAGTCTTTTTGTACTCCCAAATGCCACGACCGTCAGTACCGATGAGGATGCGGTTGTCGTGTGTACGCAAGATGGCGCTGATGAACAAATCGCCAGTATAGGCGTCCGACTCATGCACAAGGTTTTCTGCCTTGTTGTAGATGAGCAATCCGTGGTTGGTGCCGATGAGCATGCCTTCTTCAGTCTCCAGCAGACGGGTGATGTTGCTGTTTTCAGCAATGGCAGTGGCTTGTGGAGTGTAGTTGAAAGTGTGTTGTTTGAAGTCCTTCAGATTGATGCATATCAGTCTGGTGTTGTGTCCAATCGCCCACAGGCGTTGCTGTTTGTCGATGATGGGTTGGGTGATGAAAGACTCTTGAAGTGCCTTGTTGAGTTTTTCGGAGAGCGTTTCGTCCACTTTCATGGTTTTCGTGTTCAGCAGATAGGTGTCAAAACCATCGGTGGTCACCAGTTTGTAGTTCTCTTTGGGGTAGTCAATGATAGCGTTGCTGGAGAAGCCATAGATGCTGTCTTCGCGTTGAGCAAGGAAGATATGCTCAAAGTGCATCGAGCGTGCATCAAGCAGGAAGAGTCCATGTGTGGTATAGACCCAAAATTTGCTGTCTCCTGCTTCGCTCACGCCGTGCGACACCTGAAAGAGTTGTCTGCCACTTTTGGTGGTCGTGGGAAGATATTGGAATTTGGTACCATCGAAGAGACCCAATGTGTTTGTCCCCGACACCCACGCAAATCCCCGTGAGTCAAGGTCCACACTGGAGCAGTTGTTCGTCTTGAGTCCGTGTTGTGTTGTGTAAAGTCGAATGACTTGTGCAGTGAGCCTCTGTGGTGAAAACACACATAAATAGGCTGATAATAAGAAACCAATGAAACGATACTTCATGGCTTAATTGTTCTTTAGTTAGTGCTAAAATGTTATTTTCGAGGCAAAGATACAACATTTTTGTAACATGGGAACAAAAAAACTCTTTTTTTTTCATAGTAGTGTCATGAAACATAAATTTTCACTTTTGAAACATTGCGACATTATTATTATAAGAAATGTAACAAGTTTTATCTAAAAAGAAAACAGCTCTTGTTCCATATTTGAAAATTCTCTACTTTTGCAGCAACTTTTCAGCGAGAAACGAGAAAGTAAAAACGCGATAACTAAATCTTTTATTAATTATTAAATTTTTTCCGTTATGAAGAAATTGCTACTTACCGCATCAATGCTTGTTATGGGTGTTGTTGCAATGTTTGCCCAAAATTGGGCGGTGGGTGATGAGATTACTGGAAAAATAGGTAATCCTTCATTTACCGAAGCAGACAAAGCCCCTTGGGTTTTTGACCATCAAGGTGGTAACACTACTGAAACTGGTGGTCTCTTCGAATTGTATGATGGTGCTGAGGCTGACCTCTACCAGTACATCGAGTTGCCCGCTGGTATGTACAAGTTGGAGTGCCAAGGTTACTATCGTATTGGTACTTCTTGGGATGTTGACCCTAAAACCTATGGTACAGAAGATTGGGTAGATAATGCCCTGCTTTATGTACAAAATGGAAAGTACAACATCGAAAGCAATGAATTTACTGCTGGACGTACTTTCAAGACTCCTCTCATGCCACGTCTGTTCGATTATCAGGATTCAAAAATCTATGATATGGCAGAGGCTGGCGACCAGAGCAGTTGGGATATGACTGACGGTGACTATGGTGAAAAAGGTTGGGGACCAACTTCTGTTCCTGGTTCTCTCAAGTGGTTCCAGGCAGGTAAGTACATGCCATATGATGATGGTGATGTTAAGTATAACACTGTTACTTTCTTCTTGACAGAGGCTGGTTATGTGAAGATTGGTATCTCAAAGGAAAAGAAAGGCGATGCCGACTCTTTCATGGCAACCAACTTCAAACTCTTCTATGCAGGTGAGGCAGGCGAAGCTGCTGAACTGATGGCTTTGCAGGAAGAGGTGGATGACCTCTATGCTCAGTTGGAAGATTTGAGAGACCAGAATCCTGGTTTCTTGCAGGGCAAACTTGGCGATGAGTTGATGCTTTTTAATATGGAATATGGTGCTTCTGCTGATATGGACAAAGAAGATTGTGCAGCTGCAAAGGAAGTATTGTTTGCTCTCTTGGATGAGGCAAAGGGTGCCAAGAACGACTTGGTTACTTTGAATGCTGCCATTAAGGCTGTGAATGTTTTGGCTACCACTACCGACTATCCAGGCAAGGATGCGCTGAACAAGGCACTTGATGCTGCTAAGGCAAGTGTCTCTGAAGATTATGAATATGAAGGTGAAGAGTGGGATACCTACGCTACTTTGGCAACCGCTTTGTATGCTGCACGTATTGACTATCTGAAGTCTTCTCCAAAGAATGCAAATGGTGCATGGGACTTCTCTCCATTCATTGCTAACCGTTTCTTCACCAACGAGGAAAACAATCCTACTTGGAATGCAGAGGGAAACTACTGGGAGTATCAGAACTGGCCAGAGGTATGGGGTGACATGGAGTATAACAGTGGAAATCAGGAGCAGAAGGATGCAATGACTGCTTATTCTGGCGACGTTGTACTTTCTGGCTCTGACGACACCGTTCCATTCAAGTGGTACAAGACTGGTAGTGGCGGTCCAGGTTGGGAAGTTTACTACGACCACCACATGACTTCTTGTAAGGCATGGGCTCCAACTCCAACAAGCGGTGTTTCTGTGATTGGTCAGTACTTGAGTGGTCTGCCAAACGGCTTCTACTCTCTCACAGGTATGGCTGAGTCTTGGACAAACGAAGGTGCTGATGTTATTGACACTCACTTCATCATCAGAAGTGGCGAACAGTCTTCACGTTCTGAGCGTGCAGAACCACGTGCATGGTGGAACGGTAACTCAAGAGATTCTTGGAACACTCTTTCTACTGACATGATTGAGGTGACTGATGGCGACCTTTGGGTAGAAGCATCTACCAATGGTTTCTATTCTATCACAGGCTTCCAACTCTTCTACTATGGTGAAACTCCTGATTTCAACGCACTGATTAAGCCAAGCCTTGACAAGGTGAAGGAGGCTGTTAAAGCATTGGCATGGGCTGGTGACCAGGCTGCTGCTAACGAAATCCTTGCTAAGATTCCTGCTTCTATTGATGACAAGGCTACTTACCAGGCTGCTGCAGAAACTATTGCTCAGGCTAATGATTACATCAAGAAGGCTAATGATGCTCTCAACAACTGGCACAGCATCGAGAACTTCTCCACATTGCTTGCTAAGTATGATGACAGCAGCGTTGAGGCGTCTATCATCCAAACTGCTTTGGACGAGACGTTAGACCTGGGTGAGAGTGCGGATGATGTTTACACTGACGCAGAAGACAACACTGCACGTTACAACGCATACGCTTCTTATCTGGAGTACCGCGAGACTATCGCTGACTTCCTCTCTGACCCCAAGGTGGCTACTGTCATTGAAGAGCAGAATGCTTATCTGACGCAGACTTTTGCTACTGTTGAGAAACTGGATGAGTTCAAACTGGCTATCGGTGTGAAATATAATGAGGTGAAGTATGCTGCCGATGGTATCGACAAGGCTACTTTGACTGATCCTAAGTCTGTCACCTTCCTGCTCATCAACCCAAGCTTCGATGAGGGTCCTGAAAAGGGTTGGACTGTTGTTGGCACGGGTGCTGCAACTAACAATGAGTATTCTTACGATGACACTGGCAAGAGAACGAACGCTGAACTCTGGAACCGTCCTGAATTCACTTTCTCTCAGAAGGTGTCTGGTCTGCCAGCAGGTACTTACGAATTCCGTGTACGTGCATGCTATCGTGATGGTGGTGGCGTGGACAAGAATATGGTTGACGCTTACAACGCTGCCGGTGGCGAAGAGAATTGGGAAAAGCACAATGCGGTGCTCTTTGCCAAGAGCAGCGACAATGAGTGGAATTCTTATGTCAAGGCTATCGAGTCGCTCAAGGCTACGGAGAACTCCTTCACTCAGTGTGCTACTGCTTGGGAGACTAACGAACTTGACGGTACTAACTACCCAATTGAATTCCACTTCATGAATGGAACTCTTGATGAGTCGGATCAGAAGGAAGAGCTCAAATACACTGGTCATGACGAAGGTTCATATCCTCTTGACACAAAGATTACGTTCACCAACGATGAGACCAAGGAAGCGGTGACTTACTACTACCCATCTTCTATGCAGGGCTTCTATGCTGCTTGCAAGAAGGATCCTACTGCATACGCTAACTCTTTGACCTTCTATCTCTCTGAGGCTGGTAATGTGGAATTGGGTATCCGTAAGGACGCTACTATCGGTAACGACTGGATCATCATGGACGACTTCGAACTCTACTACCTCGGCAAGGAGGCTCCAGTGGCTATCGACGCTGTGGCTGACAATGCTGCTCAGGGTGCTGCTGTTGAATACTACTCTGTTAGCGGTGCTAAGCAGAATGGTCTCCAGCAGGGTATCAACATCGTGAAGTACCAGAATGGCGAAGTGAAGAAAGTTTTCGTTAAGTAAAAAGGTTTTTGGTTAATAATTTGTTAAAATGAGGGAGGTGTGCTGTTTGTGGCACACCTCCTTTTTACTCTAAACCCTACCTTGACCTTAAATTAACCACGAACCTTCAGCTCGGCGTAGCCAATTTTTCATAAATTAACGTGGATTCGACGAAAACCACAAATAATTAAATTCATGAAAAGTTCGTGATTAATTGGCTACGCCGAGCTAAAGGTTCATGGTAATTCGTGTTTATTTGGGACATAAATTAAGTAACCACACAAAATTATCTTATACAATGATGTCTCTTCTTTTCGCCGCAAGCGGCTTGTTTTCTCTTGAAACTAATTAGAATAATTGGAATAATTCAGTTCACTAATTTCTATAATTATAATTTGTGGATAAAATTATTCTAATTATGCTAATTTGTTTCTTATAATCCATCGCCGAGGGCGATTCTCTTTTAGGTGTTGCCGCAAGCGGCTTGTTTCTCCTTGGACGATAATTGGCTTCGCCCGGCTAAAGGGTCCCAATAATTGACGATAATTTTATCCAATAATTATTATTGGAACCAATTTTTGGAAATTATTGGTAATTATTGTCCGAGAAAAATGCGGCTTGCCGCATC
>Ga0256405_10005291_pt1 | contig 22610 bp, 16 predicted proteins | sample RumenRJG_02DNA_FD_189096 | JGI IMG/M metagenome (GOLD analysis project Ga0256405, IMG submission 189096) | Bovine rumen microbial communities from Lethbridge, Alberta, Canada - RJG_02 | ecosystem: Host-associated > Mammals > Digestive system > Stomach > Rumen | place: Canada: Alberta... | reverse complement strand
ATGAATGGCGGTTAGAAATGGCCTGATAGGGGCCGTTTCTATCCTTTGTTATCAATAAAACACTCACGAAAATGAAAAATGGTCTTGAGAGCTGCGCTCTCAGGACCACTTTGTCTACAGTCTGAAGAGCCATGCAACTAGCATGGCTCTTTTTTTTAGCAGGGGTGGTAGGAATCGAACCCACGTCAAAGGTTTTGGAGACCTCCGTTCTACCGTTGAACTACACCCCTAAGGCGTCAACAAAAGAAATTATAGCATAGCACCAAAGGCCATGCAAGGGGATTTTCAAAAAAATATTTAAGTTTTATTCATGTTATAAATGAACAAAATTGAACGATATTGCGCACCTGGTTGACAAGGTGATTTTTGCCTACTTTTATACGATTCTTGCTAATTGTGAAAAATATAAAGAATGGCTCAACGGTGGGCTTTGACACAAATAGAACTGAAATAGAAGCCTGGAAACTCCGTGCCCTGACACGGGGTTTTCTCTTAAATGCGAAAATGACAGGAAGAAAACCTCCTGCCATTTTCGTTGTGTAAAAGGGGAATTCTTTCGGAATTGATAATCCTTACTTAGGGATTATTTCCTAAGACATTTATGAGTATATAATTTTTGCTCCCCTGATTATACAATTATATTCTTGAAAATCGTCAAATTTTAACACTATTTTGCGCTAAATGGTCGACCGATTGTTCAAAAATGTTAACTAACGGATGAGAATCCGCTATTTTCCAGTGTATTCCATCTCCTCCTCTAAAGCCTCCGGAACAGGTTGGTTGAGGTTCACCAGTTTCTGTTTTAGGTTTACAAGGAAATGCTTTCTTTGTGCGGTATGTATGTCATATCGATGCAAAGCATCTGTGTACAGCGGATTGGAACGTATACTCTCTCGAATATCAGAAGAAAATGGGCACTGAGAGAACATAATACTTCTTGCCACTTTATTCATACGAGGAGATCCGGCTGCCTCAAATTGCATGTAAATCATGTAATCCATGACAAATACTTCTCGGAAGTTTTGTTTACACTTGGCAATCTGTAATTTGATCTTTTCTTTCGCATCAGGTGAAAGCTCATTATTCTTACGGAAGAACTGAAGGTAATCATAGTACAAGCTGGTAATGGAAGGCTCGGAAACATCGTTCCAGTGAGCACCTTGCACTCGCTTGCAGAATTCCCAACGATACTCGCCGCACATACGATAGAGAATCTTTTGCAGATTTTCCATCTGGAAGATAGGGAGGAGCATACGACCCGGAGTCAGCATACTTCTTCCGGAAATTTCCTGCCACATGGCACCACGAATACCTGCTACAGGAGTCAGGATGATATCCGGTCTGATCTCTACATGGAAGTAATCGTGGATGTTTTCTTTCTTATTTAATTCGGTAAGCTTGTCATGTATAAATAAGGAATAATCGACTTTTACAATCTCATCGATAAGCTTCTTTACTTCATGGGCTGACTGTATGGTATCAGAAGCACCCTTGGTAAATTGATGCTCGGATAAGACCGGGCAGTAGGTTGCCAGATGACCATTTGTAATCTTACAAGCGGTAGGGAAAAGGTTGTTTAATTCGAAGGTAACCTTTTGCGCTCTGTTTTCTTTCATGGCAGCCGCACCGGCTTTATCTAATTTTCCTTCTGTGACTAAGCTTTGTACGTATTTCTCGTAATTGGATTCCAGTTCCGTTACACTTGGCTCTTTTTCACCGTTATAGATGGCCTGTAACCAGTGATACATGGTGTAAATGCCTTCCTCCGGCATATCACTGTAGGAACCGGCAATGGCATAGAGATACTTGGCATTTTCCATACCTACCAGGTCGGGATCCATGTAACCGAAGTTAAAGAACATCTTTACAATCTGTGGAATCTCAGGTTCCATCAGAGAAATCTGGAAGCAAGCAGTATAGAGCTGGATAAAGTCTTCCGTTAAGTCTTTTCTGGCACGAATAGCTTCCGGCTCAGAGGAGGACTTATCGGATAATGCCTTGTAAACCGACATGTGTTGACGTACGACTTCTGCTTGCTCCGGTAAGTAATCTGCATACTCCAGAATGGTATCTAAGGAGCCACGAAGCTTCTGGGCCTCTGCAGAAGTATCTTCTTCAGCCGGATTTTCAGCAGCTTTTTCCTGCTCCTCCATCATAGAATTTTCGATAGAGTGGAATTCATCCAATCTGCTTTGGAGGAAGGTTATATTCGCACCGGGAATCGTTTTCACTTTATTAGCAAGCTCTTCGATAGCAGTATCGATTCCGGCAGATTTTGCACCTATGGCACCGATACGACTGTAAGCACTGACAAACAGGTCGAATAAATCATTTCGCTCCTCGTTAATCAGAATTTGCAGTGCATTTGTACAGTAGTCTCGCATGTCGATGCAATGAGAGAGGATTCTACTGATGGTTTCGGAAGTGTAGAAAAGATATCCTGGAAGTATCTGGACCTTTTCCAAGGTGGGTCTCATAGCAGCGCTTCCAATTAAGGCGTGGAAGCCATTATGATAAGAAACCATCCAGTTAGGAAGCACATGATCCGGAGAGGGTGCCTCAAATTCTTCCATAGAAGAGAGCTCTCTGGGTACGATATGATATTCGCTGCAAATACTGCTGTATTTTTCATATAATTTAGGAACAAAAGAATACAGATCGTTGCAAAGACTCCAATTGGTACGATTGAGGGCTAAAAGCAGTAGAATCTGATGATTCATGCCTACCGCCAAATGACTTACATGATCTGCGTGCTCTGTAAAGAAGCCTGCACTATGCAAGAGAGCAGGTGAGCCAAAGGGAACTAAATCGGTGTCTTCCTTAGTGGTATAAGTAAGGGAGTGTTCGCCGCCACCTAGATTTGCAAGTCCAATTAAGTCACCGCGACCTAACGTGATGCTGCCACCCGGAAAAGTGGCTTCCACTTGACCTCCGGCTATATACCAAAATGAGTCAACGGGAGATTCTGCTTTTATAAACGTCTTCCCAGCTTTGACTTTCTTTGCGTCCATTCAATTGCCTCCTAAGAAACTGTCATTGCTTTCATTATACGTTATGAACAATTTTTTTTGAAGTATCCCCATATTTTTTACATTTAGTTTCTGTACATTTTTTCTGATTTTTGCTATCATGGATGTGCTACTTGCAAAGGGGGCACATTATGGATTTTCAAAAAGACGATAGAATCGATTATTTAGCGGATTATCGTGACGATATGAATAAGCTTTTACGCTACCTTCCTTGGATGGAAGAGCATCGCTCTGCCCAGGTGGTGTCTACTTATGATGGAAATGAGACACAAAAGCAATCTTTCAGCTTTCCGGTATATGATTCTACGCTGTTGTCCTTTGTCAGAGAAGCTGAGAAAACAAAGCTTATGACGAAGAACTATCCTTATGGATATACTCGTAACGGTATCCGTACGACGGAGCAGGAGATTCAGTTCATACGAAGTGCCAGAGCCAAAAATATCGAAGACTTAAAGTGCATCTTATCCAAGCATGTACTGATGGGTCGTACCAAGGGCGGCGTTTGGCCGCAGGCAGTAGCAGATGGAATTTTTGCCGAGATTCTTACGAAATTTACGGAATTACTGAGACTAGGTGTCTAGGCCTAGAGATACAGACTATACTAATCAGAGGAGAACCATGACAGATAAATCCCTTCAAAAAAGAAAATATATCTTAGATGGCGCCCGCAAGGTGTTTATGGAAAAGGGATTCCGTGTTGTCACCATGAAAGACGTGGTGGAAGCGTGTGATATTTCACGTGGCGGTTTATATTTGTATTTTTCCAGTACAGAGGAGCTGTTTCTGGAAGTTCTTAAAATGGAAGAAGAATCTTCCGACGATGCGTTCTCTCAGATTAGCGCACATGCTACCCCAACAGAGATTTTATCTCTGTTTTTTAAAGTCCAGAAAAAAGAACTCCTTCATATGAAAGATGGACTTGGTATTGCTACACTTGAATACGCTTTTGCCAATGGAACAGAAGGAACACCTATTTCTGAGGAGTCTTTCTATTCTGTGGCTAATGCATTGCAGAAAATCATTGCTATGGGTATGGAAAAAGGAGAGTTTAAGGCAGTAGACGCCCATGTTGTCGCTGAAAATATTATGTTTGTATTAGAGGGACTGAAAATCACAGCCCTTACTATCGGTATTACAGAGCAGACTATCGATCGTGCTTTTGTGCACCTTATGCGTGGTCTCATTATAGAGGATATATAATTTGCTTCAGAGCTTTTTGCCCTGAGGCATTTTTAATATAATTTGCCACCCGATGACCGCCTATCCAGCGCTTCGGGGGACTAATTACAGGAGGATGAAAAAATGGGTAACGTCAGAAGAATCTATGTGGAGAAAAAGGAGGAATACGCTGTAAAGGCCAAAGAGCTGAAAGAAGAAATCGTCAGCTATTTGCAGATCACCTCAGTGGATCAGGTAAGAGTGCTGATTCGCTATGATGTGGAAAATCTATCCGACGAAGTATTTGAAAAAGCATGCAAAGGAATCTTCGCTGAGCCGCCGGTAGATGATCTGTATTTGGAAAAGGTAGACATTCCTGCAGGATGTCAGGCGTTTTCTGTAGAGTTTTTACCGGGACAGTTTGATCAGAGAGCAGACTCTGCTATGCAGTGCGTTCAGTTCTTAAAGGAAGATGAGAATCCTATTATCAAGACCGCTGTGACATATATTTTAGGGGGTAATTTCACAGAGGATGAATTTGAACGAATCAAATCTTACTGCATTAACCCGGTAGATTCCAGAGAAACCGGCATGGAAAAACCGGAAACTTTGGAAACAAAGTTCGAAGAGCCAAAGGATGTGGCAATCTTTGACGGATTCTGCAACATGGATGAGACAGAACTCCGCAAGCTGTATGACTCTCTTGGACTTGCTATGACCTTTAAGGACTTCTTACACATTCAGAAGTATTTCGGAGGAGAGGAACACAGAGATCCTTCTATGACAGAGATTCGTGTACTGGATACTTACTGGTCCGATCACTGCCGCCATACTACATTCTCTACAGAACTGACAGATGTAAGCTTCGAAGAGGGCTACTATCAGGCTCCCATTAAAGCTACTTATGAAAAATATTTATCTGACCGTACCGTATTATATAAAGACCGCAACGACAAATTCATCTGCCTGATGGATTTGGCACTCATGGGTATGAAGAAACTTCGTGCAGAAGGCAAGTTAGAAGACATGGAAGTGTCTGACGAAATCAATGCTTGCTCTATTATCGTGCCTCTTGAAATCGAGAGAAACGGTAAAAAAGAAACAGAAGAATGGTTAATCTTCTTTAAAAATGAAACCCACAATCATCCTACAGAAATTGAGCCTTTCGGTGGTGCTGCTACTTGTCTGGGCGGCGCAATCCGTGATCCGCTATCCGGTAGAGGCTATGTATATCAGGCTATGCGTGTAACAGGCGCTGCAGATCCTACCAGACCTGCAAGCGAGACTTTGGCAGGCAAGCTTTCTCAGACCAGATTGGTTCGTGGCGCAGCCAAGGGATATAGCTCTTATGGTAACCAGATTGGTCTGGCTACCGGTTATGTCAAAGAAATATATCATCCCGGTTACGTGGCAAAACGTATGGAAATCGGTGCTGTTATGGGTGCTGCTCCTCGTAAAAACGTCATCCGTGAGAACTCTGATCCGGGAGATCAGATTATCCTCTTAGGTGGCCGTACCGGCCGTGATGGCTGTGGTGGTGCTACCGGATCTTCCAAAGCACATACCGATAAATCCATCGAGGTATGCGGTGCAGAAGTACAGAAGGGTAATGCACCTACAGAACGAAAACTACAGAGACTCTTCCGCAAAGCAGAAGTGGCTCATATGATTAAAAAATGTAATGACTTCGGCGCCGGCGGTGTATCCGTAGCCATCGGTGAGTTAGCACCGGGTCTTCGTGTAGACCTGGATAAAGTTCCGAAAAAGTACGCAGGTCTGGACGGAACAGAACTGGCTATTTCCGAGTCTCAGGAAAGAATGGCAGTAGTAGTAGAGAAGAAAGATGTAGAAGCTTTCCTTGCAGAAGCTGCTAAAGAAAACCTAGAGGCTGTTGTAGTTGCAGAAGTAACCAAGGAGCCTAGACTGGTTCTTTCCTGGAGAGGAAAAGAAATCGTCAATATCTCCAGAGCATTCCTGGATACCAACGGTGCACACCAGGAAACAAAGGTTAAAGTAGAGATGCCTACCAAAGAGGGTAATGCCCTTGTACAGATGGCACTTCCTGAAGTGGAAGAGAATCTGAAGAAAAAGGATGTGAAAGCAGCTTTCCTTGCTGAGCTTTCTGATTTGAATGTATGCTCCCAGAAGGGACTTGTGGAAATGTTTGATGCTTCCATCGGTGCAGGCACAGTTGTGATGCCTTACGGTGGTAAAACACAGCTTTCCGAAATACAGACCATGGTGGCTAAGGTGCCGGTGTTAGATGGTGAGACAGATGCAGTGACCATGATGAGCTACGGCTTTGATCCTTATGTATCCAGCTGGAGCCCATACCACGGTGCCATTTACGCAGTGACAGAGTCTCTGTCCAAAATCGTGGCAGCAGGCGGTGACTACAGCAAAGTAAGATTCACCTTCCAGGAGTATTTCCGCCGCATGAGCGAAGATGCGGAAAGATGGAGCCAGCCTTTTGCAGCACTGCTTGGTGCTTATGAAGCACAGATCGGCTTCGGACTTCCTTCCATCGGTGGTAAGGATTCCATGTCCGGAACCTTTAACGATATCGATGTACCACCTACACTGGTAAGCTTCGCAGTAGACGTAGCACGTCATCAGGACATGATTACAACAGAAGCCAAGAAAGCCGGAGATGTACTGGTACATGTGGCACTGCCGAAGAACGAATATGACCTGCCTGAATTTGAAAAGGTAAAAGCTCTGTACACACTTTTACAGGGACAGATGAAGGAAGGCAAAGTAGCAGCAAGCTTTGTATTAGACACCAAGGGTATTGCGGCAGCAGCTGCTAAGATGAGCTTTGGTAATGAACTTGGTGTACATTTCCTGACAGAAGATGAGGAGGCATTTGCAAATCATCTTGGCGACTTCCTTCTGGAAATGACAAAGGAAGATGCGAAAGCACTGGTTGAGAAACTTTCCGCAGCAGGTTTTGCAGGCAAAGTTGTAGCTGAATTAACAGATGAAAAAGCATACACCTTTGCAGGCGGCAAAGTAAGCGCTGAAGAAGCAGTAAGTGCTTGGAAGAAGAAATTAAATAAGGTATTCCCTTATACAGCAAGCAAAGAAAAGACTGCACTGGATGATTTCTTATATGATGCAAAATCCATCGCAATCTGTGATCACAAGATCGGTACACCTACAGTATTTATTCCGGTATTCCCGGGTACCAACTGCGAGTACGATAGCGCAAGAGCTTTTGAAGAAGCCGGTGCTAAGACCCTGACCAGAGTTTTCTGTAATCAGACTCCGGAGGAAATCAAAGCATCCATGAAGGCCTTTGAAGAAGCTGTAAAATCCGCTCAAATTGTGATGTTCCCAGGTGGCTTCTCTGCAGGTGATGAACCGGACGGTAGTGCGAAATTCTTCGCTACAACCTTCCAGAACGAGGCTATCAAGGAGGCAATGCATGACCTCTTAGATAATAGAGATGGTCTGGCACTGGGTATCTGTAACGGATTCCAGGCGTTGATTAAACTTGGCCTTGTACCAAACGGTCATATTACGGGACAGGATGCACAGGCACCAACCCTGACCTATAACACTGTAAACCGTCACATTTCCAAGATGGTTTACACAAAAGTAGTAAGCAATAAGTCCCCATGGCTGCAGAAAGCAGAACTTGGCAGAGTATATGTCACACCTGCTTCTCATGGCGAGGGACGTTTCGTAGCACCAAAGGCATGGCTGGATAAACTGGTTGAAAACGGCCAGGTAGCTACCAGATACTGTGATCCTGCCGGCAACATCTCCATGGATGAAGAGTACAACATCAATGGATCCTTCCTGGCAATCGAAGGTATCACCTCTCCGGATGGTAGAGTACTGGGTAAGATGGCCCATGTAGAACGCCGTGGTAATGGTGTAGCTAAGAACATCTACGGAGAGCAGGATTTGAAGATCTTTGCATCCGGTGTGGAATACTTTAAATAATTCCGGAAAACAGCACATTGTAAGTAAGAGATATGAGGAGAAACATGAAGGCTTTTTTGATACTTGAAGATGGAACTGTATTTGAAGGGCAGCACATTGGTGCTGTCAGAGAGACCATCAGTGAAATCGTGTTTAACACATCTATGGCAGGATATCCGGAAGTGTTGACAGACCCGTCCTATGCAGGACAGGCTGTCTGCATGACCTATCCGCTGATTGGTAACTATGGTGTGAACCGTAGTGACTTAGAGTCTAGACAAGCTTGGGTAGAAGGTCTAATCGTGAGAGAACTTTCTGAAGTAGCTAGTAACTTCAGAAGTAATCTGACTTTGCAGGAGTACTTGGTAGAACAGAACATTCCGGGTATTCAGGGTATCGACACCAGAGCATTGACCAGAAGACTGAGAGAATCCGGTACCATGAATGGTATGTTGACTACCAACGAAAACTTCGATTTGGCAGATGTGCAAGCCAGATGTAAGGCTTACAACACCAAAGGTGTGGTAGAAAAAGTTACCTGTAAAGAAGCTTATGTATTAGAAGGTACAAAGGATTTGGCAGAAAATGGTGCCTTATCCGGAAGCGCGCACTTTAACAAAGCGGACTATGAAGCTTATAAAAAAGGCGATATGTCCAAAGAAGAGAAAAAGCCTAGCCTTGTAAAAGAATTAAATGGAGCAGGTAAGTTTGTAGCACTGCTTGACTTGGGTGCAAAAGATAACATTGCGGCAAGCCTGGCAGCAAGAGGTTGCAAAGTGAAGATTTATCCTGCTGAAACCAGCGCAGAAACCATTCTGGCAGATAAGCCGGATGGCATCATGCTCAGCAATGGCCCTGGAGATCCAAAGGATGTACCTGGGGTTATTGCAGAAATCAAAAAGTTATATGATTCTGACGTGCCGATTTTTGCTATTTGCCTTGGTCACCAGCTGATGGCACTTGCTACCGGCAATGATACCTACAAATTAAAATACGGCCATAGAGGCGGCAACCATCCGGTGAAAGATTTGGCTACCGGTAAGGTAACCATCACCTCGCAGAACCACGGTTATGTAGTAGACATGGATAAAATCGATGAGAAAGTTTGCAAAGCAGCTTTCGTCAATGTCAACGACGGAACCAATGAAGGCTTATCCTATGTGGGAAAGAACATCTTTACAGTACAGTTCCATCCGGAAGCATGTCCGGGACCACAGGATTCCAGCTATTTGTTTGACCGTTTCATCGATATGATGAATCACCGCTAAGAACTACTAAAACCGAGGAGAAATGAAATGCCAAAAGATCAAAGTGTAAAAAAAGTATTAGTGATTGGTTCCGGTCCTATCGTCATCGGACAGGCAGCAGAGTTTGATTACGCAGGTACGCAGGCTTGCCGCTCCCTAAAGGAAGAGGGCGTAGAGGTAGTACTGGTAAACTCCAACCCGGCAACCATCATGACAGATAAAGATATCGCCGACCAGGTATACATCGAGCCTTTGACTGCATCTGTGTTGGAAGGCATCATCAAAAAAGAGAAACCTGACTCCGTCCTGCCTACCTTAGGTGGTCAGGCAGGTCTGAACCTGGGTATGGAATTAGAGGAATCCGGCTTCCTGAAAAAGATGGGAGTTAGACTTTTAGGTACTACTGCAGCTACCATCAAGAAAGCAGAGGATCGTCTGGAATTCAAGGAAACCATGGAGAAAATCGGGGAGCCTTGCGCACCATCCCTTGTGGTGGAAAGCGTACAGGAAGGCGTGGACTTCGCTAACCAGATTGGCTATCCTGTTGTACTTCGCCCTGCTTATACCTTGGGTGGATCCGGTGGTGGTATCGCTCACGACCAGGCGCAGCTAGAAGAAATCTTAGAGAACGGTCTGCGTCTTTCCCGTGTACATCAGGTACTGGTAGAAAGATGTATCGCAGGCTGGAAGGAAATCGAATATGAAGTAATGCGCGACTCTGCAGGCAACTGCATCACCGTATGTAACATGGAAAACATCGACCCTGTCGGTGTACATACCGGTGACTCCATCGTCGTAGCACCATCCCAGACCCTTTCCGATAAAGAGTATCAGATGCTGAGAAGCGCTGCTCTGAACATCATCGATGAACTGCAGATTACCGGTGGATGTAACGTACAGTTTGCATTGCACCCAACCAGCTTTGAATATTGTGTTATCGAGGTAAACCCTCGTGTAAGCCGTTCCTCTGCACTGGCTTCCAAAGCAACCGGATATCCTATTGCAAAGGTAGCAGCAAAGATTGCTTTAGGATACACTTTGGACGAGATTAAGAATGCCATTACGGGAAAGACTTATGCCAGCTTCGAGCCGGCCCTTGACTATTGCGTAGTCAAGATTCCGAGACTGCCTTTTGATAAATTCATAACCGCAAAACGTACCCTGACTACACAGATGAAGGCTACCGGTGAGGTTATGAGTATCTGTAATAACTTCGAAGGCGCCCTGATGAAAGCACTCCGTTCCTTGGAACAGCATGTGGATTGCCTCAGAAGTTATGACTTTAGCAATCTTTCTAAAGAAGAGACTTTGGAAAGAATGAAGATTGTAGATGATCAGCGTATCTTCATCATTGCGGAAGCCCTTCGCAAAGGCGCTAACTATGATGAAATCCATGATGTAACCATGGTGGATCACTGGTTCATTCATAAAATCGACCGTCTCCAGAAAATGGAAGCTTTACTGGAGAAAGAAGGAAAGAACCTTAGCGTAGCTACCTTAAAAGAAGCAAAACGCATGGAATTCCCGGATGATGTGATTGGAAGACTGACAGGCCTTACCGCGGCAGAAGTGAAAGAACTTCGCCTTGCCAATGATTTACATGCATCCTTTAAAATCGTAGATACCTGTGCTGCGGAATTTGCGGCCACTACACCATACTATTACTCCGTCTATGGCGGTGAAGATGAAGCCAAAGAGACCACCGGTAAGAAGAAGGTTTTAGTACTTGGCTCCGGTCCTATCCGTATCGGACAGGGTGTAGAGTTCGACTACTGTAGTGTGCATGCCACTTGGGCATTCTCCAGAGCGGGATATGAGACAATCATCATCAACAATAACCCGGAGACTGTTTCCACAGACTTCGATATTGCTGATAAGCTATACTTCGAGCCTTTGACACCGGAAGATGTAGAGAATGTAGTCAGAGTGGAGAAACCGGACGGAGCTGTAGTGCAGTTCGGTGGACAGACAGCCATTAAGCTGACAGAAGCTTTGATGAAGATGGGCGTACCCATCTTAGGTACCAAGGCAGAGGACGTAGATGCTGCCGAGGATAGAGAGCTCTTTGATGAGATCTTGCAGCAGACCGGTATCCCGAGAGCTGCCGGTGGTACTGTATTCACAGCAGAAGAAGCAAAGGAAGTAGCAAACCGTTTAGGCTACCCGGTACTGGTAAGACCTTCCTACGTACTTGGCGGTCAGGGTATGCAGATTGCATTATCCGATGCTGAAATCGAAGAGTTTATGGCAATCATCAACCGCTATACACAGGAACACCCTGTGCTGGTAGATAAATACCTACAGGGTAAGGAACTGGAAGTAGATGCCGTATGCGATGGCACAGACATCCTGATTCCGGGTATTATGGAGCATATTGAGCGTACCGGTGTACATTCCGGTGACTCCATCTCCGTATATCCTGCACCTACTGTTAGCGAAGTGGTAAAAGAGAAGATTACAGATTATTCTGCGAAGCTGGCAAAGGCGCTTCATGTAAAAGGCCTTTTGAACATCCAGTTCATCGCTATTGACGATGAAGTATACATCATCGAGGTAAACCCTAGATCTTCTCGTACCGTGCCTTATATCAGTAAGGTGACGGGTATTCCGATTGTAGATTTGGCTACCCAGGTCATCCTTGGTAAGTCCATCCGTGATTTGGGCTATGAACCTGGCTTGCAGCCGGAAGCCGGTTACTTCGCAGTGAAGATGCCGGTATTCTCCTTTGAGAAAATCCGTGGTGCTGAGATTTCCTTAGGACCTGAGATGAAATCTACAGGTGAGTGCTTAGGTATCGCCAAGACCTTTGAAGAAGCTTTGTACAAAGCTTTCTTAGGCGCAGGCATTGATTTGCCAAAGCACAAACAGCTTATCATCACCGTAAAGGATGCAGATAAGGGAGAAGCCATTGAGATTGGCCGTAGATTTGAAGCTTTAGGCTATACGATTTACGCTACTCTTAGCACAGCAAAAGCTTTAAATGACGCTGGCGTGAAGGCTAGAAAGGTCAACAAGATTTCTCAGGAATCTCCAACAGTTATGGACCTTATCTTAGGACATAAAATCGATCTTGTCATCGATACCCCTACACAGGGCCGTGACAAGAGTCGTGATGGCTTCCTGATCCGCCGTACAGCCATTGAAACCGGCGTAAACTGCCTCACAGCATTAGATACCGCCAGAGCATTGGTAGACTCTCTTGAGAATAAAGAGAAGGTGCAAGGCGAGTTATCCTTAGTGGATATTGCGAAACTGTAAAATACCAAAATCCCCGGGGATTCCCGGGGATTTTTTGCATTTCGCGGGCCCCGATGCATTTCCACCAGCCGGAAGCCTTATCATAGCGAAAAATACATCGGAAAGCTTCCGGTTAGCCCAATTCCGATGCGTTTCCACCAGCCGGAAGCCTTATCATAGCGTAAAATACATCGGAAAGCTACCGGTTAGCCTAATCCCGATGCATTTCCACCAGCCGGAAGCCTTATCATAGCGAAAAATACATCGGAAAGCTTCCGGTTAGCCCAATCCCGATGCATTTTCCTACCAGTATAATAAGAATTTGCATGGTGTGATAGAATGTGATGTGGCTCATTTACTTACGCATAGGTCACGGTTATAATGAAATTGAAGTTTTTGTGGTATTTTACAGTGCAGGAGGCTTATTTGAAAACTGACACTGCATAAAAAGATTTCCGGTTTGGGACTTTTACAGTGCAGGAAGTGTATTAGGAAACCGGCACTGCATAAAAAGATTTCCGGTTTGGGACTTTTACAGTGCAGGAAGTGTATTAGGAAACCGGCACTGCATAAAAAGATTTCCGGTCTGGGACTGCTACAGTGCAGGAAGTGTATTAGGAAACCGACACTGCATAAAAAGATTTGCGGCTTGGGGCTGTTACAGTGCAGGAAGCATATTAGGAAACCAGCACTGCATAAAAAGATTTCCGGTCTGGGACTGCTACAGTGCAGGAAGTGTATTAGGAAACCGACACTGCATAAAAAGATTTGCGGTTTGGGACTGTTACAGTGCAGGAAGCTTATTAGGAAACCGACACTGCAAATGAAAAAATAGAATTGTGTAGGAATATGGCAAATAAGAGAAATTATCAAAAAGAATTAGATGCTATCATAGAGAAACTTAGTGCAGACCATGTTCAGCAGGAACGCAGCGGGCAGGAATGCGTCCAGCAGGATAGCGGCGGGCAGCAGGTGCCGACCTTGCTGCTGCACAGTTGCTGCGCACCGTGCAGCAGCTATTGCATGGCGTATCTAAGGGAATACTTTGATATTACAGTGTTCTACTATAATCCCAATATTACGGAAGATGCGGAGTACCGTCACAGGGTAGAGGAAGAGAAGCGACTCATTGCAGCGTACAATCAGCAAGTGGAGAATCTGGCAGCAGGGAAAGCATTGACAGGAAAACCACAAGTTACGGCAAATAGCAAGAAAATCCGAATCATCGAAGGAGACTATGAACCGGAGAAGTTTGTGGAGATCGCCAGAGGATATGAGGACTGCCCGGAGGGCGGAGAAAGATGCTTTAGGTGTTTCGCACTTCGCCTTCGCAAAACAGCAGAGCTTGCGAAAGAGTTGAAGTTTGATTACTTTACCACAACCCTGACCATCAGCCCGTTAAAAAATGCAGAGAAGCTGAATGAAATTGGGGAACAGATGGCAAAAGAGTATGGTATTACCTGGCTCCCTTCTGATTTCAAAAAGAAGGAGGGCTATAAGCAGTCTATCGAGCTTTCTCATGAGTATGATCTGTACAGACAAGATTACTGCGGATGTGGCTACTCCAAGGCAGAACGAGAAAGACAGAGGCTGTTGCAAACAGATTGAGAAAGACAGAGGCTGTCACAAACAGACAGGGAAGAAGTAAAGCAAAAAGGTTGAAAAATCAAGGTTTGCCCATGGTGTGTGGGTGTGTTATAATTTTTCACAGTGTATAAAATACAAGAAAAGGAACATATTATGCAAAAATTCTTAGATGTAGTTGCAGAAGAAGTAAAAGAAGCATTTGAAGCCGCTGGCTATGATCGTGAGCTGGGTAAAGTTTCTGTTTCCAACAGACCTGACCTTTGCGAATACCAGTGTAATGGGGCTATGGCAGGTGCGAAGCAGTACCACAAGGCACCAATTATGATTGCACAGGATGTTGCTGCAAAGCTGGAAGATAGTAAAGCTTTCTCCGAAGTTGCAGCGGTAGCACCGGGCTTTTTGAATTTAAAAATCAAATCAGAATTCTTATACGATTACTTGAATCAGATGAAAGCAGCTGAGAAATTCGGCACCATCGTAGAAGAGAATCCGAAAAAAATCGTCATCGATTACGGCGGACCAAACGTAGCAAAACCTTTGCATGTAGGTCATTTACGTTCCGCCATCATCGGTGAGAGTATTAAGAGAATTTGCAGATATAATGGAAACGAAGTAATTGGCGATATCCACTTGGGCGACTGGGGTCTGCAGATGGGACTGATCATTTATGAACTGTCTTTACGTAAACCGGAATTGCCATACTTCGATGAAAGCTTCACAGGAGAATACCCTGCAGAGGCACCATTTACCATTTCTGAATTAGAGGAAATCTATCCGACAGCCAGTGGTAAGTCCAAAGAGGACGAGGCCTACAAAGCAAAGGCTATGGAAGCAACCTTCAAATTACAGAATGGCGATAAAGGCTACAGAGCATTGTGGCATCATATCATCAATGTGTCTGTATCCGATTTAAAGAAAAACTACGAGCGTCTTCATGTAGACTTTGACCTTTGGAACGGTGAATCCTCTGTACATGATCGCATTCCGGGCATGGTAGAGCGCCTGAAAAAGGATGGTTATGCATATACCAGTGAAGATGCATTGGTAGTGGATGTAAAAGAAGAGACAGATACCAAGGAAATTCCTCCATGTATGATTTTGAAATCTGATGGTGCAGCACTGTATACCACTACAGATATTGCTACCATTGAAGAACGTATGGAAGATATGAATCCGGACGAAATCATCTACGTAGTAGATAAACGTCAGGAACTTCACTTTGATCAGGTATTCCGTTGCGTTCGCAAAACCGGCATGGTAAAACCTGAGACCAAACTTGTTTTCCATGGTTTTGGTACCATGAATGGCAAGGATGGTAAGCCTTTTAAAACAAGAGAAGGCGGCGTTATGCGTCTTGAATACCTCATCAATGAAATCAATGAGGAAATGTTTAAGAAAATTTCTGAGAATAAGAGCATGGATGAGGCGGAAGCTCGTAAGACTGCTGAAATCGTAGCTTTATCTGCTGTGAAGTATGGCGATTTGTCTAACGTAGCAGCAAAGGATTACATTTTCGACATCGACAGATTCACTTCTTTTGAAGGAGACACCGGTCCATACCTGCTTTATACCTTAGTACGTATTAAGTCCATTCTGAATAAATATGCAGAGCAGGGTGGAAATGTGGATGCAGTAAGTCTTACACCGGTGGAAAATGAATCTGTAAAAGATCTTCTTAAGAGCCTTTGCAGTTTCAATACCATGATGCAGACAGCTTATGAAGAAATCGCACCACACAGAATTTGCGCATATATCTATGAACTTGCAAATGGATTTAACCACTTCTATCATGAAACCAAAATCCTGACAGAAGAGGATGCTACGAAGAAAGAAACTTATATAGCAGTCCTAAAACTTACCAAGGAAATCATGGAAGCTTGCATTGACTTACTTGGCTTCGAAGCACCGGATAGAATGTAATCAGAACAACCCGGCACGCATCTCTTAGGAGGAGATTTCGCATGAAGGGCATAGGAGGGCATTATGATTACTGTTACGCTGTATTATAAGGGCACAGGCGACAGCGCCAAAGCCTTTGCGGAGGAAATGGAAAAATCCGGAATTGCGGATGCCATTCGTGCAGAAGAGGGAAATCTCAGATATGAGTATTTCTTCCCTATGAACGATTCCGAGACGGTACTTTTGATTGATTCCTGGACAGATCAGGAAGCCATTGATAGACATCATGTTTCTCCTATGATGAAACAGCTCGCTGAGCTTCGAGAAAAGTATGATCTGCACATGACGGTGGAACACTACGTCAGCGAAGAACTAGGTAGCGATGAGCAGTTCATACGTAAGTAAATACTAATTACAATAGAAATCCTCAGGGTAGGCGATGGCCTACTTTGGGGATTTTTTTTAGAATTCACGAACGTAGACGAAGCGTCCTCTTTAGGGGTCTTTGGAAAAACAAGCCTTTCCGCCATCCGGAAATCACCCTTTATGAATTTATGAACAATGCGTGAATTATCAGAAAACTTAATGCGCAATAGTAAAGTTAGTATATAATAATAGTTACAGACAAATAAAAGTAAGAAAAAAGCTGATTGCAGGAAGGTATTAGGATTGCTGCAATAAGCCAACAAGAAAGGAGAGCTATTATGTTTACGCAGTATCAGTTACCTTATGGATATGATGCTTTGGAGCCTCATATCGACACTCTCACCATGGAAACACATCATGGTAAGCACCATGCTACCTATACGAAGAATTTTAATGATGCAGTTGAAAAAGCCGGATTAGGAGATAAGACTGTAGAAGAAATTCTGGCAAATCTAAATCAGGTTAGCGATGAAGCGCTTCGAAAAGCACTGCGCAATAACGGTGGTGGATTCTACAATCACAATTTGTATTTTTCTACCCTTTCTCCAAATGGAGGAAAAGCTCCTACAGGCGCTTTGGCAGCTCAGATTGAGAAGGACTTTGGCAGTTTCGATGCCTTGGTAGAAAAGCTGAGCACCGCTGCAGCTACTCAGTTTGGCTCAGGTTGGGCATTTTTGTCTAAGAAGCCGGATGGTTCCCTGGTGGTTAGTCAAAGCCTGAATCAGGATAATCCAATCAGCGAAGGCACTGGAAATAAACCAATCATGTGCATTGATGTGTGGGAACACGCATATTATCTGAAATTCAAAAACCTGAGACCTGATTACATTAAGACTTTATTCAATGTAATCGATTGGGAATTGGTGGCCAAGAACTACGAAGGCTAAAAAATCGGAAAACGACGAAGGCTAAAGAGTCGAAAGACTTCAAAAAAACGTTAAATAATTGCGAAGAACAGCCGATATAAAAAGTGGCTACGGAGGCGTATTTTTCAATGGATTGAAATCGATTGAAGCATACGCCTTTTTTATGTGAGACATAAATTTCCAGATGGTAGTGGGGAGACTACGGAAAGGACAGCAATGAATTTAGGCGTACTAAGTAATGTAAGAAACTGTGACTATATGGCGAAAACTTCGGAAAGATCAGCAAGGACCGCAGAACAGAGCGGCTTTTTTTCGAAAGTGATGGAGGAGACGAAGAAAACGTGTCCTTATAGTCATATGGCTAAAGATGGGGTAATCGACTACAAAGGTGTGCAATTTGTCTGTGATTACAGGACCAACTCCATTTGTCTCGGGGATGTGTCTGATCCAAAGAAAGTGCTGGATATCAGTCTTCCCAGTGGAGGAAATCTCAAGGTCAATGTAGGGAACCTGAAGGATTTAAATAAAGCTGCGGGAATGTTTTCGCCGGCTGATTTAAATGCCATTATGAAGGCTATCTCGGAGTACAATCACTGTACGAAGAAATTGAATGAGCTGGAAGAAGAGAAAATCGAAACCGCAGAAGCTGTAACGGGAGAAGAAGAGTAATAAGCGTAATAAAAGAAAGAAACACAAGAAATCGCCTGTTGTGATTTAGCTCCAAAAGTTTGGGACATGTCACGGCAGGCGATTTTAAGTTTCAGTATGATTAGGATACAGGGGCTTTTCCGGAACTGCCACGTAAGATAAGTACCGGTTCCACAGTTTGTTTTTCCGGCATTTGCTGTTTTTCTATCAGGGCAAGGGCTGTATCCACCAGCTTCTGACCAAATAGTTCATAATTGTAGTCCACACTATCCAGTCTGGGCACAAGTAGGTCTGCGATGTAGGTATTATCGTAACTGACCAGAGATACGTCTTTAGGACATTTCTTTTTACGGTCCCTGAGGGCACGGATAACGCCGCTGGCCGCAAAGTCGTTTACGGCGATGATAGCGGTAGGAGGCGTCTCTAAATCCAGGAATCTTTGAGTTCCTTCATAGCCGGTTTCCGGATCATATCCACCGAAATGAATATATTCCTTGCGGAACTTCAGATGATTCTTTTCGAGAATCTCTTTGTATTTTTCTATTTTGATCACCGTGGAGATGACATCTTGGCGGCCGCCCACAAAAGCGATTTGTCTATGGCCCAGGTGCAATAGATGCTCCATAAGCTGCTCGGTAGCGTTTGCATCATCGATACAGACATGATGGGTTTTGGTATTGTCGATTTTCCCTGTGGTGATAATGGGAATGGTTTTGTTTACGGCATTTACTTTCTTCACATAGGAAGATGCAGTAATAGCAGCATCGGCGCTACCACCCATTTGGATGATGGCATCCACACGTTGCTGTACCATCAGGTCGATTTGTTCTTCTTCACGCTCAGTCACACCCAAAAGATTTGCCAAACTTACATGATAGCCGGCTTTCTCAGCGGCTAACTCAATTGCCACAAAAAGAGCTGAGTAGAATGGGTTGCGTACGTCAGCAGCGATGATGCCGATGGTTTTCGTAGAAGTCATAGATAAGCTTTTTGCTACTGCATTGGGCTGGAAATTATATTTTTCCACAATTTCCATAATCTTTTGTTTTTTGGATTCACGTACCTTTGCACTGCCGGATAAAACTCTGGAAACAGTAGCGATAGAAACCCCTGCTTCTTCTGCAATATCGTATATAGTTATGGATTTATCAGTTGCTTGATTCCTAGTATCTGTCATAATGTAACCCCTTTCAAAAATCAATTGTAAAGTAATGTTAACAGGAGTGTCAAGATAATTCCTAAACGGTTTGGTGTAATTCTTTTTCGTTTCTAAAATCTTTCTGATGATTTCAAAAAAGTACTTCCATTTTTGATTTTAAGTCCGTATAATTGGTTTTGTTATTTGTATAAAGAAACTATTTGGTTTCTGTTTTAAGGATAGGTAAGCGATATATGGGGTTTATCGAAAATCGTGTTACATTTGACTGGTGCACTCCGGAAGTTGTAGAGCGCATTCTTGCATGGCAGGAAGCAAGAGGCATCTCCAGAGAGGAGACAGAGCGCTGCTTTAGAGATATCCTGACCTATGGGAAGGAAATCCTGGCATCCCCTGAGTTTTCTAATTGCTTTTTTCAGCAGCATCACTACGTTAGTACAGTGGGAGATCACACGTTGCATGTGACACTTCACGCATTAAGCCATGCTTATGAATTACAAAGTTGGGGTCATAAAATCAATCTGCGGGATGTGGTGACAGCTTGTCTTTGTCATGATATTGGGATTCTAGGCAGACATAACAAGTTTTCCAATGACCTGGTATGTTGCTATCTGCATCCTATTCATTCCGCACTGATGGCAAAACATATTGTGCCGAAGATTTCAAGAAAAGCATTAAAAGCCATTAGTCGTCATATGTTCCCTGCATTCCCCATTCCGCCGGTATCTTGGGTAGGCTATCTTTTGATTAAAGCTGACAAGTACTGCGCTTACTATGAGATGAAGAAAGACTTTGCTGTGGGTGCAACTATCCCGGCAGCTGCATAAGTGTAATAGAAATACCCAAAAAAATAGCAAGTTTTTGAAATTCTAAAATTTTTTTGAAAAAAGTGTTGACACACACCCTCTAAAATTGTATATTAGTAAGGCAGTCGCTTGTTGGACAAGCAATGCGGGATCTTAGCTCAGCTGGGAGAGCATCTGCCTTACAAGCAGAGGGTCATAGGTTCGAGCCCTATAGGTCCCATTGAAAGTTTCACTTTCACAATTACATATGGCGAGATAGCTCAGCTGGCTAGAGCACGCGGTTCATACCCGCGGTGTCGAGGGTTCAAGTCCCCCTCTCGCTACTCTTTAAATCACCAAGGAAACTTGGTGATTTTTTTCGTTGCTAGCATTATTCATATGCTATAATACCATATGTGGTCGTAGACCCAAGTTTGAAGTAAGGAAGTAACAGCATTGACTAGCTTTATGATGTTTATTGAATACATTGGAATCGTGGCTTTTGCCATTTCCGGTGTGGTAGTAGCAGCAAAGAAGGACATGGACATCTTTGGGTGTAATTTACTTGCCCTGGCCACGGTAACAGGTGGTGGACTCATCAGGGACATGATTATTGACCGGATTCCTCCGGTGATGTTTGTGAATCCCATGTATACCATTATGACGGTGATTACCGCCAATATTGCCTTTCTTGCCCTGTATTTCCAGAAGCCTATGCCAAAGGGAATCACTCCGCTATATGAGAAAGCATTGTTTTGGCTGGACACACTGGGATTGGCAGCTTTTACGGTAGATGGAGCCTTTGTAGGACTCTATTCTCAGTATGCAGATAATCTTTTCTTATGTGCTACCCTTGGTGTGCTTACCGGTATCGGCGGAGGTATCATTCGTGATGTATTTGCCAATAAGATTCCGGATGTGCTGGTGAAGCATGTATATGCCATAGCGTGTATAGCAGGGTCTGCAGTAGTGGTCTTCCTTTGGAAGTATACGGGGAATGAGACCATATGCTCTATCTTTGGTTTTGCTATCATCGTGATTATCAGATGGCTTGCTATGCACTTCGAGTGGGATTTGCCTACGGCACACTTACATGACAAGAATAAAAAGACTGGAGAATAACGGGTGGAGGAGACCTGCGCCAGCGAAGAACGAGGAGACAGAATATGCAGACAGAAGTTAGGATTCGCACCGTAAGAGATGAGGATGCACCGGAGTTATTGAAATTTTACAATTATTATATAGAGAATACGGCTATTCATTTCGACTATGATCCGTGGACGTTAGAACAATTCACAGATAGAATGCATCAGATAAAAGAAGGGTATCCGTATCTGGTAGCAGAGCAGGATGGAAAGCTCCTTGGATTTGCCTATGCAGGTGTATTTAAGGCCAGAGAAGCTTATAAACATTCTGTAGAGACAACGATTTACATGAACCCGGAGCAGAAAGGAAAAGGAGTAGGTCGTAAGCTTTACGAGGCTTTAGAAGCAGAATGTAGGAAGCGCGGCATCCGCAATATGTATGCCTGCATTGGTGACCCTGAGGTAGAGGATGAGTATTTGACTCACAATAGCGTAGAGTTTCATACCCACATGGGTTATCATTTAGTGGGACGCTTTCACAAGTGTGGCCGCAAGTTTAATCGTTTTTACGATATGGTTTGGATGGAAAAACTATTGGTAGAAGAGTAGTTTTTTATGAAAAAGGAAAGGGAAATATGGAGGAAGAAAAAATGAATGAAAACAAGAAACCAAGTGTGTTACCGGCATTATTTATCGGTATTGCAGTGATTATCAGCTGCGGAATCCTGGCTTTTACATTCTTGAAATATAAAAGTGATGATGCCAGAAGTATCACAGCTACAGGATCTGCCAGTGTAGATTTTGATGCAGATGTGATTGTATGGCGAGGTAGCTTTACTGCATACTCTGACAGCTCCAGTATGGCATATGATGAGATCAAACGTCAGGCTGCACTTGTTGAATCCTATTTGAAAGATAAGGGTTTAAAAGATGACGAGTATGTAATGTCTGCTGTAGATATCAGCAAGCGTTCACAGAACTACTATGATGATTATGGCAATTATCTGTACAGCCTGGTAGAGGGTTATGAATTAACCCAGAATGTACAGGTGAGCTCCAGCAACATTGATTTAGTAGAGGAGGTATCCAGAGATATTTCTAAACTGCTGGATCAGAACGTAGAGCTGACAAGTGATGCGCCTGAGTATTATTGCACTGGCCTTGACGAAATCAAACTGGATCTGATCAATAAGGCTACAGAGAATGCCAAGGGTAGAATCGATATCCTGGCAGAAAAATCCGGCGCTTCCGTAGGTGGCTTAAAGAAGTCCACCTTAGGCGTGTTCCAGATTACTGCAAAGAACTCCGGAACATCCTATTACAGCTATGATGGGTATTTAGATACCAGCAGCCGTCATAAGACTGCAAGCATCACCGTAAAATTAGAGTTTGGTGTGAAATAATGGAAAGCTTCCCGTTAATAAGCGGGAAGCTTCAGACTGTAGACAAAGTGGTCCTGAGAGCGCAGCTCTCAAGACCATTTTTCATTTTCGTGAGTGTTTTATTGATAACAAAGGATAGAAACGGCCCCTATCAGGCCATTTCTAACCGCCATTC
>Ga0256405_10005290_pt1 | contig 22616 bp, 21 predicted proteins | sample RumenRJG_02DNA_FD_189096 | JGI IMG/M metagenome (GOLD analysis project Ga0256405, IMG submission 189096) | Bovine rumen microbial communities from Lethbridge, Alberta, Canada - RJG_02 | ecosystem: Host-associated > Mammals > Digestive system > Stomach > Rumen | place: Canada: Alberta... | reverse complement strand
GTCTGGCATTTTTTCCAACATAAAGCTCAACGCAGCCAGCATGAAGGTTGGCAACGTTATACTTAGGAGCAGAGCACCCTTCGATAAAGTGAAGATCTGCACCCTCATCTACTATGATAAGCGTGTGCTCAAACTGACCGGCTCCTGCAGCATTAAGTCTAAAGTAAGATTGAAGAGGTATCTCTACCTTGACGTTCTTGGGTACATATACAAAGGATCCGCCTGACCATACAGCGCCATGAAGTGCTGCAAACTTGTGATCAGTTGGTGGTACAAGCTTCATGAAGTGAGATTTGATCATGTCTGCATACTCACTTCTAAGTGCGCTCTCAAGGTCTGTATAGATTACGCCCTGAGCTGCTACCTCATCCTTTACATTGTGATATACAAGCTCTGAGTCGTACTGGGCTCCAACACCTGCTAGAGACTCTCTCTCAGCCTGAGGGATTCCCAGTTTTTCGAAAGTGTTCTTGATATCCTCAGGAACATCTTCCCACTTTCCCTTCATATCTGACTTATGTCTTACATAGGAAGAGATCTTGTCCATATCAAGGCCTTCAATGCTTGGGCCCCAGTTGGGCATTTTGATCTCGTTGTAGAGCTTTAAACACTCAAGTCTAAAATCTCTCATCCATTCAGGATCATTTTTTTCCTCAGAAACCTTAAGTACAGTTTCTTCGGTAAGACCTTCTTCCATTCTGTAGAAGTCTTTTTCATTTTCTATATCTTTAAAATCGTATAAGCTGTGGTCAATATCTGCCACGATCTGCTTGTTGTCGCTCATGTTAATCCTCTTTTATAAATCTCTCAAATCCGTTCTCGTTGATCTCGTCAACTAACGCTGCGCCTCCAGTGTGGACAATGCTGCCCTTTACCAGTACGTGTGTGTAGTCAACGTGAAGTGACTCTAAGATCTTGGTGCTGTGAGTGATAATAAGAAGAGCTCCGTCCTTCTTTTTCTGATACTCCTCAATACCCTTAGATACTGTACGAACAGCGTCAACATCAAGTCCTGAGTCTGTCTCATCAAGGATTGCAAACTTAGGATTCATCATAAGGAGCTGAAGTATCTCAGCTTTCTTTTTCTCACCGCCTGAAAATCCAACGTTGAGGTCTCTGTCTGCATAAGACTCATCCATAGAAAGAAGTTCCATTGCAGCCTTAAGTGACTTCTGGAACTGAAGAAGCTTTACTGGAGCACCAGTCTGAGCATGATATGCGTTTCTGATAAAGCTTCCCATTGAAATACCTGGTACTTCATATGGGTTCTGGAATGATAAGAACATTCCGGCTTTAGCTCTTTTGTCTGCAGAAAGATCAGTGATATCCTGACCATCAAAAAGGATCTGTCCGCCAGTTACACAATAGTGAGGATTTCCCATAAGAGAAAAGCCAAGAGTTGACTTACCAGCACCGTTAGGTCCCATAAGTACGTGGGTCTCGCCTGGTTTGATATCCAGATTGATGTTATTAAGAATAGGTAATTCGTTATCAATAGAAACTGATAAATCCTTAACCTGTAATAAAGACTGCTCTGACATTTTTAATTCCTTTCTTTATAAAAACAATTAAGTAAATACGTAAATGAGCGCTGCCATGTTTTCCTAGCAACTTGGTAGGAAAATGATAGCACCGGTACTTTCTATTGTCAATTGGCTCTTTTTCTGGCAATTCACCTTTTGCCAAAAGCCAAAGAAAAGTTTAACATAAAAGCCCTTGACATACCACACAAAGTTAAGTAAAATAACATCTTGTCAGCACCATGCGGGTGTAGTTCAATGGTAGAACACCAGCCTTCCAAGCTGGATACGTGGGTTCGATTCCCATCACCCGCTTAATGCTTATTTTTTTGTCCAAAATCCAAATGCAAATGATTTGCATTTGCAACAAATAAGGAGATCACCATGGAGCTTATATTAGATATCGTACTGGACGCAGTCATCGACTCAGTAAAGATACTGCCATTTTTGTTTATCACTTATCTTTTAATGGAATACTTAGAGCACAAGACTGCAGAGTTTACAGAATCTGTCGTTCAAAAAACTGAGCACTTTGGACCACTTCTTGGAGGTATGATTGGTATCTTCCCTCAGTGTGGTTTCTCAGCAGCAGCTTCAAACCTCTACGCTGGTCGTGTCATCACTTTAGGAACTCTTATTGCGATCTATCTTTCAACATCCGATGAAATGATACCCCTTCTTATATCAGAGCAGTTCCCTGTAGGAACCATGATAAAGATCCTTGCCCTTAAGGCTCTTGTAGGTATCGTAGCCGGCTTTATCATTGACCTTATCGTTCACGCTCACCACAGAGCAAAGGGAAAAGCAATCGATGATCCTGTCCGCATTTCTGAGCTTTGTGGAAAGGAACACTGCCACTGCGACGATGAGGAGGACACTTCACTTCTTGGAATTGCCAAGTCTGCTTTTGTCCACACCTTCCACATTTTCCTTTTTGTGCTGGGTCTTACACTTGTTCTTAACGCCATAATAGAAGTTGTTGGAGAGGATAACCTTGCAATTCTTCTTAAGACCAATCCTATAATCAGCCATATACTTGCAGGACTTATCGGACTTATTCCAAACTGTGCACCATCAGTTCTTATCACAACCCTTTACATGGATCAGATGATCACTCTTGGAACTATGATGTCAGGCCTTTTCGTAGGCGCAGGTATTGGACTTTTGGTACTCTTTAGAGTTAATTCTGAGAAAAAAGAGAACATCAATATCGCAATTTTATTATTCCTTGTTGGTACTATAGCTGGTATGCTTGTAGATCTTTTTGGTATCACGTTCTGATAAATAAGAGGAAAAGACATGAACAGCAAAATACACGCAAGTTCATTTGATGAAGTAATTGATAAGTTTTATCCGGAGACCATAAAAAAAACGAGACAGAGAATAGACATCTTTAAAGTCCTTTACTCTGCCTCACAGCCACTATCTGCGGCTGAGATCTTTGACGCCCTTAATAAAAAGGGCGCAAAAGAAACCTACGCTTTTTCTACTGTATATAGGAATCTGCTTGCTTTTGAAAAGGCAGGAATTGTTATTAAATCCATTTTATCCACAGAGGACAACGCTGTTTACGAGCTTAAAAGAGACTCTCACAAGCACTACGCCGTATGTCTTAAATGCCATGTGAAGATCCCAATCAAAGCCTGTCCCTTACATGATATTGCTCATGACCTTGAGGGAACAATTCCTGATTTTCAGATTACCGGGCACCAGCTGGAGATCTATGGCTACTGCGCAAGCTGCAGGGCTTCCATGGACAGCGCAGACTGATCAGTTATCGGTGGAAACCTCCTGGGTAGCCTCACCACTTTCTTCTACAGGCGCTTCTGCTGCCTGATCATCCTTAAAGGTGGCGCTTCCAGTTCCTGTGGCTGCATCATACTTAAATATAATGGACTGATTGTCACTGGTGCCTGTTCTTAGATCATCGCAGGGTAGTATGTGATCCGTATCTGCTTCGTCAGTTACGATAAATTCCCATTCGCTGCTATCCTTGTAGATATCAAGGGATACTCCCATAAGGGTATAGCCACTTCCAAGACTGACGCCGTCTCCAAGGAAGTTATCACTTTTAGTGTCAGTTGTCAGATCATGAAGAACAATCTCTGTAAGATTAAGACCGGTCTTATTAACAAAGTACACTGTAAGCTCAGTGTGCTTTTCTTTTTCTTCCTTAACTTCTGTCTCTGACTTAAGAGTATCCGAAAGACTTCCTAAAAGATCCTGATAGCTGTCTGTAAGTTCTTTTATCTCAGGAAGCACCTCATCGATCTTCTTATCATTCATCTTTTTAAATTCAAGAGCTTCAATTCCAGCTTCTTTTTCAGCCAGCTCATCAAGAGCGCTCCTTAAGGATTCATCTGATATATCAAGGTAAGTCTCTTCTGCACTGTTTTTTGCCTCAACAAGAAGACTTCTTGCTGTCTCTGCCTCAGAAAGCTTCTCATCAGAAGGCCCGCAGGCTGTAAGCGCCAGCATGAGCGCTGCTGTTATTATCGGTAGTAATATCTTTTTCCTGGTCATTTTCCCTCCCAAAATCCTCTAACAAGCTCTAATTATACGGATTTTCGCTGTAATAGTCCAGAAGAAGCCCCACCACATGGCTATAACTGGCCTTTCCGCTCGATACTCCGTTGACTCTAAGGTTAGTGTCAATAAATGTATCTGCTGCCTTTTTCACAGTCTCAGTCTCAAGCACAGCTTTCTTATCCACCTCATCCCAGGCTTCATCTGTAAGAAACTGGCTGTCGTACCTTACCTTCTTTGATATGGCCACGTGGCTCTTATATTCTTCCTCAGATACAGAGTTGTAAAAATCATTGTTAACGTAGGCAAGTACTCCCAGGTAGCCGCTGTAATTAAACACGATATCATCTGACTTTATGCAGCCAAGAAATCCCAAAAAGTTCGCCTCATCCTCGTAGATGTATCCATGGGTATGGGACAATTCATGGCACATGGTAAAGGGCTTATTCATGATGTACATCATGGAATTTATGTTGGCTTCCATGGAAAAAGGAAAGTAGTAGCCCTGCATGTACTGCTGGCTCATAAAGCCTGAAAACTTAAGATCCTTTGGCACTGTATAAAAACCAGAAAGCCTTTCATACTGATCCGAAAGACCAAGCATAGAATCTCTCGCTTCCTGCCTCATATCACCGTCATAGACGACATTCCCCTTATCGTCCCTTGGCATCTGCTCTGACAGTTCGTTGCACTTTTCTACTATGTAGTCCCGCAGCTGTTCCAGTTCCCCTATGGTGTAGTCGTCCTTATGGCTCATGGATACTTCTATGGGACTACAGTGGTACAGGATAAAGCAGTTCAGGGTCATAAGAAGCACCACAAAAGACATGAACACTGCCATAAAGCTGTGAATCCCTCGTCCATGCGCTTTTTCTTTTTTGCCACCAAGGCTTCTAAGCCCTGGAAATAATCTTAAAAGCACATATATCAAATACGAAAGAAGAATAAGTACAAATAGTATCAGAAGAATCTCTCCAACAGAAAAGCCTGCTCTGGAAGTAAGCTCTGCATAAGGCCTTGTAATTACTGGAAATATCCTGTCTGTGTAAAAATCTGAAAAGTTACAGGACAGCCAGGCTGCTACATTTAGAAAAACGCTCATGCCAAGGAGCGCAGCCACTATTGTCTTTAAAAATCTCTTTTGTTTCATCTGATTCACTTTTCCGTAATAGCCATTAAACCTTTGATTTGGTAAAATTAATGTTAACCGATCACTTTCAATTATATCGCAAGGAGATAACATATGAAGCTTCTTTTAGCTGACGATGAAAAAGAGCTGTCAAATGCCCTGGTTGCCATCCTAAAGCACAGCAACTACACAGTGGATGCAGTTTATAACGGAACTGATGCCTTGGACTACGCTCTTACCGGGGACTACGACGGAATAATACTGGATATCATGATGCCTGGAATGGACGGAATGGAGGTCCTTAAAAGAATAAGAGATAAAGGCCTTTCAACTCCTGTGCTGTTTCTTACAGCAAAGACCGAGGTGGATGACAGGATAAAAGGGCTTGATCTTGGTGCAGACGACTACCTTCCAAAGCCCTTTGACATGGGAGAACTCCTTGCAAGAGTCAGAGCCATGTTAAGAAGAAAAGAGGACTTCGCCCCCTCAAACCTTACCTGCGGAAATCTCACACTAAACCGTTCGGGCTACGAACTCACAACGCCGGGTCACGAAAGCCTTCATTTATCCGGAAGAGAATTCCAGATGATGGAAATGCTCATGACATCCCCGGGCAGGATAATATCTGTAGATTCCTTCATGGACAGGATCTGGGCAGATGGTGAAGCTGATGTCAACGTTGTCTGGGTATACATCTCAAACCTTAGAAAAAAGCTTGCAAGCCTTGACGCCACCTGCGAGATAAAAGCTTCAAGAGGCGTTGGCTACTCAATAAATGAGCTTCCTTAATAAAGAGGTACCATAAATGGTAAAAAAACTTAGAAAAAAGTTCGTGATAACTGCTACTTTGTCGCTCCTTCTTATCCTGGTAATTATGATCGCCGTCATTAACCTTGTTAATCTCTTCCAAATGGTAAGTGACGCTGACAACCTTTTAAATATCCTGTGCGACAACAATGGATATTTCCCAGGAATGCTAAAAGAAGAATTTCATAACGAGGAAGGCAGTGGCGATACAACCTTTGAGCCCGGAAAAGATCCTTTCAGGGGCCCAGGTGATCCTTTAGCTTTGGGCCACCTTAACAACGCTAGAAGCGCTGAAATGCCTTATATGGCCAGATACTTCTTTGTTAAATTTGATGCTTCGGGAAATGTAACAGAAACCGACACAAGGCACGTGGCATTTATCAGTGAAGAAAACGCTCAGGAATATGCAAAAGCTGTTTATTCCGCAGGAAAAGAGAGAGGTTTTTACCACTCCTACAGATACAAAGGAAAGAATCTGGAGGATTCTTCAAGAATAATAGTCTTTACTGACCTTAGCTCCCAGATGATAAACGCCTATAAGCTACTTAGTCAGTCCCTTTTGATCGGGGCCTTTGCTCTCATTGCCATGTTCATACTGGTATTTCTTTTCTCGGGACAGGCTGTTGCTCCTGTTGTTGAATCTTTGGAAAAGCAAAAAAGGTTCATCACAGATGCAGGCCATGAGCTAAAAACTCCCCTTGCCGTTATCTCCGCAAATGTGGACGTTCTTGAGCTTGAAAGCGGAAAAAGTGAGTGGACTGGCAGCATAAAAAACCAGGTAAAACGTATGAATTCCCTGGTCAAGAACCTGCTTACCCTCTCCCGCATGGACGAGGAGCGAATGCATGTTGTGTATTCTGATTTTGACATGAGTGCTTCAGTAAAAGAGACTTCTGAATCCTTCGAAGCCATCGCAGAGTCAAAAAATAAGAAGTATCAGGTAGATATCGAGGATGGCATACACATAACCGGCGATAAAAACGCAATTGTGCAGCTGTCATCACTACTTCTTGATAACGCCATGAAGTATTCCTCAGAAAATGGGAGCATCCACGTACTGCTGTCTAAAGACAAGAACATCATTCTTGAAGTTTCCAATACCTGTGATGCTATTCCTGAAGGAAATCTTGACCGTCTCTTTGACCGCTTCTACAGAGCCGATTCATCAAGAAGCCGCGAGAGTGGCGGCTACGGAATAGGGCTGTCAGTAGCCCGCGCCATTGCCCAGTCTCACGGCGGTGATATAGAAGCCCTCAGGGATGGAGACCACATCATAAGGTTCGTGGTTACACTTCCTAAGGTTCTTCCAAAGAATATACAGAGAATATCTTCCAGATAATTGAATTAGAGTTCTTCAGATTTTACTGCAACAGGTCTTGAGCAGCTGATCTCAAGGTTTCCATTGCGCTGTCTCATCTCATCGATCATGCCCTTTGTGGAAGCCTTGCTCCTAAGAACTACAGAGTAGTTAAGCTTATAAAGGCTTCCCATGCCTGATGTCTTTACTTCAACCAGATCTGCTTTTGTTGTATATCTTGCAAATATGTCATCGAAGATTCCTTCGAAATCAAGGCCTTCAGGAACTGTTATCTTGAGGGTCTTTTCTTCGTTTGCACCATTTCCAAAGCTGACATTTGAAAGGATCAGGTTGGCTATTGTAATGATCGCTGCAAATATAGCTGCAATTCCGATGTAACCCATTCCTGTTGCAAGACCTACTGCCATAGCAAGGAAGATGCTGGTGATCTCTTTTCCTGAACCAGGTGCTGACCTGAATCTTACAAGAGAGAAAGCTCCTGCAACTGCAACTCCTGCGCCGATATTACCATTTACCAGCATGATCACCACCTGAACAATTGCGGGCAGAAGTGCCAGTGTGATTATGTAGCTCTTTGAGTAGCTGTTTTTTATTGTGTACATGAAGGCGATAAATACGCCAATAACTAGAGAACAAAGTGTTGCCAGCAAAAATGCTGTTCCTGTGATTGTTCCATTTGCCATGATCGATCCAAAAATATAATCTACTGTAGTAACCATTTTTTATAATCTCCTTTATTTTCCTTATACTGCCTTGCGAAAGGACACAATATTGTTTTCCATTTCCTTGGGCGAAATTCCATTCATTGCCATTTCATTTGTCTGGCCATACATGTATTCCATATAGCCTCTTCCATATTTTGAAAATGAAGTCTTTCTGATATTAAGCTCATCTAAGATCCTTGCAAGTTCTATGGACATGGCTCCTGCTATCTTTAGCTCCATCAGGTGCTGACCGGGAAGAAGGATGTCTTTTCCAACATTACCTTCTGTCAGGCTGAGATTCTCTGTTCTCCATCTGATGTTCTCATCAAAGGTGATCCTAAGGTCCGGATCCTCGATACCTGCCATGGCTATGCGGTCATAGGATATTGCCATTGCTGGCTTAAGCCCTTTGTAGAAGTGCTTGAAGTAGTCAATCTCGTCTGAAATCTGGGATCTTTCCTTAAGCTCTTTATCTTTTGTAAGATAATCCATGGCCTCTTTATATGGCATGTTGATCCTTCTCTTATACACAACGCCCTTGTATTTTTTCTTTATCTCAATGAAAGCGTTTGTGTCATCACTTGCAACTCCGTAGGTACGAAGCCTTAGCTTTTCTTTATATACCGGCTTTTCAAGGGATCTTTCGATCAGCTTAAAGTCCGGTGTATCAAAATATATGTTTAAGATAGAGGTTCTGCCGTAGCTGTCGATGGCTGCCATGTTTTCCAGCCTTTTAAGCAGCTCGGTATACTGCCTATCGGATAGCAGATATTTTACTTCTATTCTCTGAAACACATCCTTAAATCCTGGCATTTTGTTTTCTCCTTTTTGTGCCCTGTTGTTTTATCTTATGAGGTCATTCTAAAGGGGTTACCTAAAAATAACTTAAAACAACTATTAAGAAAAAAAATATAACGATATATGGTATGATATAAGTAGTAGAAACATCCATTCTAGGAGGTGTTTATGTACAAAATTGGGGATAAGGTTATCATTTTGGATTACAGTGGCAAGCCCCTGAATCCAGCAGTTGTAGCTGAAGTGGAGGACATCTATGGAGAGGATCGGGTAAGGCTTCGCCTTCCAGATAATGCCTGCTGTATGGAGTTCACCAACATGTTTGAGAAGATTGATGAAGATAAGTATTCAGACCTTCTTCACAGCGTGCGCAAAAGAGAAAGGCCCTTAGCTGTAGATCTGCAGCTGGACATCAGAAAATTCGCAGGCAAGCACCCTAGAAGAAGAAAAGATGAGATCTTCAACGTGTTCAATCAGGATAAACACTACGTTTCTGTGCTTAATGCCTACGCAGGCCGTGTTCAAATGTATGGGGAAGAAAACATAAGCGAGCGCTTTTTGTATGAATACAAGGACGCCAAGGCAGGCCTTGTAAGGACCAGGACTTTTTTCCATGAACTGGACGAATCCATCCCTGTTCCAGATCTTAATTAACTGATCTCTTTGATAGACAAACCTATGGCCATGGCCAGAAACAGATATGGCGTAGAGATCACAAGGTCAAAAGAGACAAAGCTGTTAACTAAATATGATGCTAAGATAAGCGCGCAGATAACTCCTGCGTGCTTATTTCTTTTTAAATATATCTCTTTTACAAATGCGGCTATCAGAAGGACATATGCTGATAAGCCCAGTAGTCCTCTCTCTATAAGTATTGTAAGCGGGGCACAGTGGGCATTTGTAAGTATGTTGCCCCCAAAGATATTAAGAAGGGAATCTGCAGTCTCAATGTCAGAGTATGCGTAAGCCTTAAAGCAGTCCTGGCCTGCCCCCACCAGCTTCCTAAACTGATCCATCCTGCCAAACATATCAAGGGACATGCTGTATATTAGGCCTCTGCCATTTCCCATAGTAAGGTCAAAAGAGATAAAGACGTAGTAAACTCCTGTTAAGAGAATTATTGAAACGATAAATCCTGCAATATAGCGATATGTCTTTTCCATAAAGTGAAAGCCAAGTGCCTCAAATAGCCTTGAAATGCAGAACATAAAAAACACAAAGGCCATGAGGATAAGACCTGTATGGAGCTTACATACGGATAAAAGAAGATTGTCCTCGTAGACATATCTCTTTTCATATATTGAGTAAATAATAAAGGACCCTTCCATAGACAGCCCAAGGATAAACAGTATAGTCAGATACTTCCTAAATCCTTCTCTGGTGGCGATGGAAAAGAAAAGTAGCACCACAAAAGAAGCACAAAGGACCAAAGCTGCGCTGTCACTTCCCTGAAGCATAAGGGCCATGAGCGTTACAAGAACGTAAATACTGCACATAAAGAACTCTTTTGAAAAGAGCTTCATCCTGTAGCACAGTCCAATTCCCAGTGGCACAAACACAGACATATATCCAACAAACCAGTTGATATTACCTATAGTTGCCACAAAAGCTGAATTCTTGCCATATATCTCAAAGGGATAAACATCAAATCTGTTTAAGATGACGAGAACACTCTCAAGAAGCGGTGTCATAAGAGCCGCCGCAATGATATAGTAACTTACCCTGTCTTTTTCATAAAATACATAGAAAAAAAACAGGCACAAAAGCGTGGTCAAAAGGCCATTGCGCCAGCCTGAGAGGCCAAGAAAACTCACTTTTTTATCTACAGAATAGATGAAGCTTATTACATTTGAAAAAAGAAATGTCAAAAGAGCATAGGATAGAAGCGGCGAAAGTTTCCCTTCCTTAAAGAAATTTCTATTTTGAACAAGCAAAAAAAGAAGGGCAAAAATGAGGCTAATAACTATGTAAGCTATAGCCTTACTCTCCCCAAGCTCAAAATATCCATGTGCCATGAAAAGCGGGAGTATGGTACATATTGTGATCAGATAACCATATTTTAGGTATTTAGAAAGCATTAAGCCTCCCTGTCAGGGCAACATATCTCTTATTGCCGGATTGTCTGGTATAATCTCAAATTCCACATTTTTTCTGGTTTCTGGATGTCTGATGCCGTATTTATAGGCTGCAAGGCAAACGTTCTCTATCCCCAGTTTTTTTGAAAGCTCTAAGCTGTCATTTGTTCCGTACCTGATATCCCCAAGGATCGGGTGACCAATATGCGACAGCTGAACCCTTATCTGATGAAAACGGCCTGTTAATAAATAAACTCGAAGTAAAGATGCATTATCATTTTCAGAGATCACCTCATACTCAAGCTCTGCTTTTTTCACGTCCCCACCAATTAGGCGAACCTTTTCACCAGATAAAAGAGTAACTACGCCATCCTTAAAAGTATCCTTTTCTCTGCCGTCTATGACCTGGGCAAGACCAGTATCCTCGCGCCTTATGACGTGATCTGACAGCCTGCCTTTCTTATCAGGAAAATGTCCCATGCAGAGTGCATAGTAGTATTTTGTTGCGCTTTTTTCCTTTATCTGTTTTGCCAGATCTGATGCTACCTTCTTGGTCTTGGCCAGAACAATAACCCCCTCCACTGCCTGGTCAAGCCTGTTTATAGTAGCAACATAGGGCGGCAAATTTCTTTGCCGCCCTTTACCATCTTCAGTATTCTTGCGGGCAAGGTAATTTCTTGCTCCGCTTATAAGGTCAAGTCTGCCTGCCCTTGCCCCTTCAGTTGCCATTCCAGCAGCCTTGTGGCACACCAGCAGTTCCTGATCCTCATAGATAACTCTTATAGTGTCACGCATATCAAACCTTAAATCTGTATCCTACACCCCAGATTGTCTCAATGTACTGTGGATTAGAGGTATCGTATTCAATCTTTTCACGGATCTTCTTGATATGAACTGTTACAGTTGCAATATCACCGATTGAATCCATGTTCCAGATCTTTCTAAAGAGCTCTTCCTTGGTAAATACGTGGTTTGGATTCTCAGCAAGGAAAGTAAGAAGATCAAACTCCTTGGTTGTGAAGCTCTTTTCCTGGTCATCTACATATACTCTTCTTGCAGTCTTGTCGATCTTAAGACCACGGATCTCAACAAAGTCATTGTTCTCGTGACCTGATCCAACAAGTCTTGAGTATCTTGCCATGTGAGCCTTAACTCTTGCAACAAGCTCAGATGGGCTAAATGGCTTAGTGATGTAGTCATCAGCACCAAGACCAAGACCTCTTATCTTGTCAATATCATCCTTTTTAGCTGATACCATAAGGATCGGCACATCTTTCTTTTCCCTGATGTGCTTGCAGACTTCAAATCCGTCCATTCCTGGAAGCATAAGATCCAGGATTATAAGATCGAATTCCTCAGCAAGCGCTGTGGCAAGACCTGCATCACCTGTATTCTCAATCTTTACTTCAAAGTCGCTAAGTTCGAGATAATCCTTCTCAAGGTCAGCAATCGCCTCTTCATCCTCAACAATAAGTATTCTGCTCATACACCCTCTCTGCCTTTCTATTAAGTTTCATGTTCTACCGTAACTGTGTCTGAACCGTCTGCATAATCAATAAATTTCCTCAGCACGAAGTGCATGCAGGTTCCTTCACCTTCATGGCTGGTAGCCCATATGTATCCGCCATGATCTTCTATTATCTTTTTAACAATGGAAAGCCCTATTCCACTTCCGCCCTGTTTAGAGTTTCTGGAGGAGTCTGTTCTGTAGAATCTGTCAAAGATATTTGGAATATCCTTCTGGGCGATTCCTCGTCCATTGTCCTCAAGCTCTACCCTTACAGAATCAATTTCATCCAGTATGCGGATATCTATCTCTCCTGTGCCATCATCTCTTCCAAGATACTTGATGCTATTGCTCACAACGTTGTTGACAACCCTCTTGATCTGCTCAGGGTCTGCAACTATCTGAGTATCTGGCGATGTGAGGTTTGAATAGTTGAGCTTGATGCCTCTGCTTTCAAGATCTGCACCAATCTCCTCTATGCAGTCGCCAAAGTAATCAGCAACATTAAGCTTAACAAAGTTATATGGAATCCTGTTGTTATCAATGCTGGAATAAAGCGTCAACTCATTGATCAGGTTGTTCATATCATTAGCTTTAGAGTTAATGATCTTGATGTATTTCATCTGCTTTTCCGGATTATCTGCAACGCCTTCGATAAGGCCCTGTGAATAACCCTTGATAGCAGTGATAGGCGTCTTCAGGTCGTGGGAAATATTACTGATAAGCTCTTTGTTCTGCTTTTCCCTCTCGATCTTTTCTTCGGCAGATTCCTTGAGCCTTAGTCTCATGTCCTCGTAGTTACGGTACATGGCTCCAATCTCGCCCTTTTCCTTGACGTCTGTCGGAAGTATATAGTCAAAATTGCCATCCTTGATATGCTGCATGGCAACATTGAGTTCGTCTATTGGTCTAAAGAAACTTCGACCGATCCACATAGTAAGAAGCACGCTGGTAAGCGCCAATATCAGGATAATGGCAACTGCCATGTAGATCAGGATCGATGTGGTAAGTGCTGTTCTGATGCTGGAAATAAAGTAAAGGCTTCCCTTGGACCCATCCGAAAACGTGAAATCTATCTGCCTTACAAGATGTCTTGATGGTGTATAGTAAATACCCTCGATGCCATTTCCATACCCTGGAAGTTCTGAGATAACAGCCTTGGCTCTATCTCTGTTGGCAACGTAATATACATCATTTCCTTTTTTAACAATGATAAATGAATACCTGGCGGCAATCTGTGAATCCAGCTCCTCCAAATACTCCTCACGCTCCAAGATATACGGATCTATGAACATATTGATGGCAATTTCTTTTACCAGATCATCCGTCATCTCTGCAAAGGTTCCACCGGGGTCAGACACCATTCCATAATCAATCGCAGTAGAGAATTGCCCCACTTGCTGCTTGTGGACAAGATAGCGACCTAAAGCCAGGTATGTACCAAAGGATAAGATTAGCGGAATGACTACGATTGCCAATGACGTTATCAAGAGTTTTGTACGGAATCGCATTATGTCCCCCTAAACCTTATCTAAGTATATCATATTTTCAGAAAATTTATCTATATTTTACAAAAGATAAAGGCGCTACACCTAAAGTGTAACGCCCATTTAAAGCTTTTTTACTAATATCAGATGTTAAGAAGCTTTGCGTATTCTGCAAGAGCTCCGTCTGTCTCGTGGGCAAGTACCTTCTTTGCAAGGACCTTACCAAGCTGAACACCTTCCTGGTCAAAGCTGTTGATATTCCAAGCAAAGCCCTGGAACATTACCTTGTTCTCAAAGTGTGAAAGCAGCGCTCCAAGTGCTTCAGGTGTAAGCTCATCACCAATGATGATGCTTGAAGGACGTCCACCCTCGAAATTCTTGTTGAGGTTGTCATCTTCCTTACCGCAGGCAAAAGCTACGATCTGAGCTGCTACGTTAGCGCAGAGCTTCTGCTGGCTGGTGCTGCCCTGGATATCTACATCGTTCCTGAGCTGGCTGTTCTTAAAGCCGATGAACTGAAGAGGAATGATGTCTGTTCCCTGGTGAAGAAGCTGATAGAATGAGTGCTGTCCATTAGTACCTGGCTCACCAAAGATGATAGGTCCTGTCACATAGTCGATTGGCTCACCAAATCTGTTTACGCTCTTACCATTTGACTCCATATCCAGCTGCTGAAGGTGAGCAGGGAAACGGCTAAGAGCCTGAGAGTAAGGAAGTACAGCTGTGCTGTCGTATCCAAGAACGTTTCTCTCATAAACACCGATAAGGGCATCAAGCATTGCAGGGTTCTTTAAGAGGTCTTTTTCAGTAGCAAGCTTATCTTCTGCAGCTGCACCATCAAGGAATCTTGCAAAAATCTCAGGACCAAAGGCAAGTGAAAGAACTGCTCCACCAACTCCTGACGTTGATGAGTAACGTCCGCCAATATAGTCATCCATAAAGAAAGCCTCAAGGTAGTTGTCGCTCTTAGCAAGAGGTGATGTCTGTGATGTTACAGCGATCATGTGCTTACCAGCATCAAGACCCTGCTTCTTTAATGCATCTATTACGAAGGACTCATTTGTAAGAGTCTCAAGTGTTGTACCTGACTTAGAAACAAGAATAAATATAGAGTGAGCAACATCGATAGAATTAAGAACTGCAGATGCATCATCAGGATCTACGTTGCTGATGAACTTTGCATCCATCTTAAAGCATCCGTTCTTTTTAGCCCAGTTCTCAAGAGCAAGATACATAGCTCTAGGACCAAGATCTGATCCACCGATACCGATCTGAACTACTGTTGTAAACTTCTCGCCCTTGGCATTTGTGATCTCGCCAGAGTGAACCTTGTTTGCAAACTCAGCAATTCTCTTCTGTTCATTTAAATAGAACTCTCTCTTGTCAACTCCATCAGCCATGACCTTATCGCCAAGCTGACCTCTTGTGAGCTGGTGAAGTACAAGACGCTTTTCACCTGTGTTGATAACTTCGCCATTGTAAAGAGCTTCAAACTTCTCTGAAAGCTCAGCCTCAGAAGCAAGTGCCTTAAGAGCATCTAAGATCTCATCGTTAACTTCTTTTGCAGCATAGTTGTAAGAAAGACCTGCTGCCATAGGTACTGAGTACTTCTTAACTCTTTCAGCGCCGTTTGTACCAGCCATCTCTTCCGCAATATCAACGTTAGAGATATTGAAAAGATTCTGGAAAGATTTGAGTGTGTCGAGATTGTTCCAATTAGCCATTATAATAAAACCTCCGTTTATGAAAATAAGGAAAACGTTTCCAATTCGCCTTAAAGTGTAGCAGATGTGCCTGCTTGTATCAAGCAAATTGAAAAAATATACATCTGAAACAAAGCGCTGCACCTTAGGTGCAACGCCTTATCTTTGCAAAAGCATTAAAGTGAGCTTATCATCTCTTTTACTAAAGCTGCGCAGTCATGAGCTGCCTTCTCTTCAAATACCGGATAGTCCACAATATCACTTCCATCAGCCTTGTCAGAGATTGCTCTGATGATGACGAAAGGAATCTTATTAAGGTAGCTGGCCTGGGCAATTGCTGCCCCTTCCATCTCTGTGCACATTCCGCCCTGCTCATCGATGATGGCTTTTTTAACATCTGGAGATGATACAAACTGATCTCCGCTGCATACCCTTCCTTCGAATACTCCAAGGTCTGGAGCAGCCTTCTTGATCGCTGCCTTAGCAGCTTCCCTTAAAGAAGCATCAGCTGGGAATGCATGTACTCCAAGCTGGGGAACCTCTCCCTTTTTATAACCAAATACTGTTGCATCAACATCGTGGTAGCATGCGTCTGTTGAAAGAACTATATCACCAATATTGATCCTTGCATCAAGTGATCCTGCGACACCAGTATTAATGATATGAGTTACATTAAACAGGTCAACAAGGATCTGAACACAGATACCTGCGTTAACCTTGGCAACGCCACTTCTTACTATAACAACTTCTGTGTTACCAATAGTTCCCTCGTTGAACTCCATTGAGGCCTTGGTAACAACATTTTTAATGTTCATCTGGTTCTTTAAGGTAGCAACCTCTACCTCCATAGCGCCGATTATTCCAATTTTCATTACTTATAACTCCTCTTTATTCTGGATACACAAGATGTTTATTATCGATTCCGTATAAAGTATTATCCAAATATCTTTTTGCGATATACTTAGCCATACCAAGGTTCATGTCCAGGTAATTGCCGCAATCTCTTGCACTGGCTCCAGGAACCTCACCCTCAAAGTCTCTGGCAAACTCAAACATTCTCGTAATAAGAGGAACAATATCTTTTGAATCAAGCTCTCCTGCAAGAACAACATAAAAGCCTGTTCTGCAGCCCATAGGTCCAAAATAGATGGTCTTGTCCTTGTACTCGGGATCATTTCTAAGGAAGGTAGCACCTAAGTGTTCAAGAGTATGAATCTCAGCTGTGTTCATTACCGGCTCTTTATTGGGAGCTGTCATCCTCAGATCAAATGTTGTTATTGTCTCCTGGCCAACCTTGTCCCTTCTGGAAACATAGATTCCCGGCTCAAGGTCGAGATGATTAACATTAAAACTTGCTATTTTTTCCATATAAACCTATTCCTTTAATTATTCTCTTGCTGTGTCATGGAAAACATCGTAGGAATTCTTAAGATAACCCTTGATGTTCTCATAGTCTCTGTTAGCAATTGCAGTGTAGAGCGTATCTACAATGAAAAGCTGTGCAAATCTTGAACTTGTGATTCCGCTCTTTTTATCTATCTCAGGTGATGTTGCAAATAAAACATGATCACATCCCGTTGTAAGAGCATTATTTCCAAGCTTCGTAACTGCTATTGTAACAGCTTTTCTCTCTTTTGCAATAGAAAAGAGCTGCATGATCTCCGTGTTTTTGGCGTTGTCACTAAAGAAGATGGCAGCGTCCTCTGGACCAATCTGAGATACTGTCATCAGGTTCATGTGATGATCATGGTTGAATACCACATTGTAGTGTATTCTACGGAGTTTGCAGTATAAGTCATAGGCTGCTACGCTGGCAGTACCTACGCCAAAAACCTGTATCTGTTTAGCTTTTACAATATCGGATACTGTTTCGCTAAAGGTTCCAGCGTCAAAGAGTCTGTAGGTTGTCTGCACAGCCTGTACACTAGTAGCGCAGATATTGTCGGCAATTGACTGAAGAGATGTATATTCATTCACATCTTTAAAGGCAATCTTTGGACCTCCTTTATCTGTCTGCTCCAGAGTGGTGTTGGCCTCTGCATAATATGCATTTTTAAGGTCTTTAAGTCCTGTATATCCAATTGCCTGAGCAAATCTGGTCCAGGCAGCCTGTGTTGTTCCGGAAAGAGTTGCCAGTTCTTTTATGGGATGCTGGAAAAGAGCATCCTTGTTCTCAAGGACATAGTCTGCAACAAGCCTCTCTGAAGCAGGGAGCGTGTCGTAATGACTCTTTATTTTCTCACTGACTATATTCATAAAATGCATCCTCCATAGGTTTTCGAAAAGTGGATAAATTAATCTGACATATAAATATTATAACTCTTATTAACCTCTGGAATGAAATAAATTTTCAAATAAATGCTAAGTCTTTTATAAAATAATTATAAATTTCACGGAATTTAGTTTCCAATATGTTATGCTAAATTAAGACACCAATACGGTAATGCATAAAGATGCATTGGCGCTAAGCGCAAGAAAGGAGATTTGTACTATGAAATGGGTATGTCAGGTTTGTGGTTACATTCATGAGGGAGATCAGCCGCCGGAGTTCTGCCCTAAGTGTAAAGCTCCCGCTGAGAAATTCACCAAGCAGGAAGACGGCGAGAAGGTATGGGCTTGCGAGCACGTTCTTGGCGTAGCTAGCAGCGCTCCTGATGATGTTAAGCAGTCTCTCCGCGAGATGTTCAATGGTGAATGTTCAGAGGTTGGTATGTACCTTGCAATGGCAAGAGTTGCTATAAGAGAGGGTTATCCAGAGATTGGTGCCTTTTATGAGAAGGCAGCCTGGGAGGAAGCTGAGCATGCAGCACTATTCGCTGAGCTCCTTGGCGAGGATCTTACAAACTCCACCAAGAAGAACCTTGAGCTTAGAGCTGAAGCTGAGTATGGAGCAACTCAGGGAAGAGCTGATCTTGCTAAGAGAACAAAAGAGCTTAACCTTGATGCCATCCACGACGTTGTTCATGAGATTGGAAGAGACGAAGCAAGGCACGGCAAAGCTTTCGCTGGTCTCCTTAAGAGATACTTCGGATAATAAAATAAGAAACGGCGCTACACACTTACGTGCAGCGCCATTTTTTATGCATTCATCAGGTTTCAGGGCCAAAGTTATCTACTGGTGGCTTATCGGGAGGAGTCAAAGCATTTCTTTCTGTCTGCTTGTAGTGCAATACTTCATCCTCCTCATTGCGTTTGTTATTAAGAAGGCAGAACTCATAGATCCTGCGCATCTTGGTTACCTTTTCTCCTATGATCTTCTTTCTTGAAGCAGGGAGCTCTCTGAAGAAATCAGGGAAAATCCTTGACATGTTATCAAATTCTTTTAATGTCCTTGTCATTTCCACAAGCTTTTTGTCATATCTGTGTACGCTCTCATCATCCTTGACATTGATATCATCAATATTTATCTTTTCAATGTTTTCTGTAAGCTTGCCAAGGGCCTTCATGTCTTCAGGACTATACTTGACCTTAACATTTTTCTTGGTCTCAAAAACCGGAGGCGGAGCCTGAATAGACCCCTGCATGTCGTAGGGATTCACCATCTCCTGAGGAAGATACTCTGATTTCTTTGTAGTATCGAACACGGTGGTGTTCTTGGTTTTTTCTTTACGTAATAAATCGTTCATCTCAGACATAACTATCATCTCCTTTATAGTTGTTTATACGAAGGAAAAGAGAAAATGGTAACTCACATTCTTTTATACTCTTCTACTGAAGCTTTTAAGATCTCGCCCTTTTCCTGCACTCCAGTTATTTTTTCAATAAGAGCGGCAGACTCTGGCTGCCTTGCCATGAAGACAACTTCCATTGCTGCACCATACTTTTTATATGCCTCTTCTATAGCTGAATTTACGATTTTCTGGGACAGCTCATCATTTTTTGCGTAGTAATATACTGGCAGCAAGGCCCCATTATACTGTGCTATCAAAAGAGCTGATGTTATTTTTCCACTTTCTACGCTGATCATGCTAAGGTCATAGTCCAAGGCACTAACAAAGCCTTCCGGAGGATATGTGAACAGTGCAGTTGTCATGTTAGAAAGCTTGTTTAGAGCTTTTCCCCGATCCTCTCCTGACATTTTGCTTAAGGGTATAAATGATCCATTTCCTGAACTCTTATGCCCTGGCGCCTTAAGCCTCAGAGTCTCCACACTTAAGTACGTATCTGCGATGAACTGATCGCTCTCTGAAAAAAGTCGTTCTTCAAAATATCTCTTCGCTCCCTTAAGCAGTGGCTCTTTTTCATAGCCAGGCGAAATAACCGCTTTAAGAGTTGGTATATTAAACGCATCCGCCAGCTTAAAGACACCATCCAAAAGCTCCTCTCCATGTCCCTCAAACTGGTGCTCTGGTTTTATCAAAAGCCACTCTATGATGATCTGCTCCATGCAGATTGTCCCCACAAGTAAGCCTATAGGCTCAAGACTGTATTCATGTCTTCTTAAGGCCCCAAGAGCAAAGCCGTAAGGCATATTAAGGAGTCCAAGCTTCTCATAAGGGTCAAGATCCTTGAAATAAGCGGCATCTTCACTAGTAAGTCTTATGTATTTATATTTTTCCTCCGATAAATCTGGCATATAAAAGCTCCTTTGACCTTATATCAACTTTAACAACCAAGGATGCACACCATTTGCTATGGCAACCTCTTTCACCATATCTTTTGACTTCGTGCCAAGCCATGTTCCAATCAGTTGGAGAGCACCAAGCTTCTCCTTTATTCCACCATTTTCCAGCGGTAATTTTCTGTTCATTACGTTTTTCATGACGGTATTATAATCTACGTACTTTACGCTGGTTTCCTTTGAATACATATCCTGCACATATTCTTTCAGACAGTACTTCGAAATATCAGCATAGGCGTCCATAAATTCAGAAGCGGCTTTTTTGTAGTTTTCAGAATCTTCCGGGTTTACAACCCACTCATTATTATAGCCAGTTCCAACGGAAACCTTCTGTATTGGGTTTCTTTTCTTGATAGCTTTATATGCTTCAAATTTCTCCTGGAGTTTTTTTCCAAGCTCCCCGTGTTCTATAGCGAAAAGAGGCTTAATGTGCTCATCCAGAATATCTTCATAATGAGGACTATCCAGAAGTACTGATATTGATGTAAAGAATGTATCATCCTTGATCGATGCATTGTGAAGTTCATTGTAAGAAGCGTAAATCTCTCCTGTCAGCTGATTTTTTTCATCTTCACTTAGCTTCTTTGCATCCTGCTTGCTCCAAAGAGTATCAGTTTTCTTCATGAGCAAAAGTGCTTTTGGTACCAGATTCTCATAAACCTGAAAGCACTCTTCCATCAGATCCTTATCCACTTTCATAAGCGCATCACTTATTTTTTTGCTAAAAAGCTGTTGTCCACCAAAAGCATCTAAGGTACCATCGAAAAGACTACTTTCCGGCATAAGCTCCGTAAGTAGGGTGACTTCTCCTTTTTTCTTTCCTGGATCATCCATATTATCCTTATAGGCGTTATAGTATTCCATGAATTTTTCCTTGAATGTTTTTACGGGTTTTAGTTCTGTCGTATCAAATCCAAGCTCTTTAAGCTGTTCCATTGAAAGACCCATGGCAAGAAGTTCGTTTGCACTCAGTTTTTTTAATCCGGAATATTTATCTGTATAATCTCGCATAAAGTCTGCCCGCTTATCCACAGCCTTTATGCCTTTTTCAGCATTTCCTTTCTTTTTTGTATTGTCAACTAATGCCGTTTTAAAGGTAGTTTCATCAACTGGAAGAATACTATTTACATGTCCTTTGAATCCTTCAACAAAATTAGTGATTTTAGTATTATTTCCTACCTTGGCAATCATGTGTGTTACCGGGTCGCATGTTTCCTGGTCCATATATCCTGCAGTATCAATTTTTGTTAAGCTCTTCTCCAGATATTCAATTGCAGCATTCATTTCGTCCAGTGAATTCTGAAGCCTTACCTGTCCCTGAGAAAAGTTCTGAACTGCCGCAGGTAACATGATTCCCAGCTCCTGCGCCTTTGCAAGGCAAAGAGAAATCCTGTATCCAGCCTCTTCTTCATCACCTTCCCTTAGTATCTCGGCAAAAGCATCCTTTAGATCCTTTTTCTTTTCCTCAGTATACATATCGTTAAATTCCTGATTCTGGTTTTCCGTGATCAGGTCATTGAACGCATTGAAAAACAACTCCACAGGGTTATCACTGGCAGGAATAGCAACTGAACAAGTTGCTGCCAGAGCCATCTGTGATATGGAAACCTGCTGTTTCTGCGTAAGCTGCACTGTATTTCCATAATCGATAAATGTAGCTTCTTTATCATTGATCATAATATTTCCAGAATGAAGATCACCATGATAAAATCCGCTCTTATCATTCATAATAGCCTGCTCGATCCAGGCATCGCAGAGATTGATAATATGGTCTCTTTTCTTTTTTGCATCCTCGATCTTTTGGATAAGGAGCTTTTGCTTTTTCTGTAGATCGGCTCTCATCTCCTGAGATATATGAGCAGGTAATGATTTTTTTAGTGTAACGATCCCATCCTCTTCTTCCTTGCTGTAATACTCCCCAAGCAGCTCGTCCGAATAATTCCATAGGTCTTTTATATATTTCTTTAATGTCACTCCCTCGGCCTTCTCTACAATAAGAGCACTGGACGTAGCAGGAACACCATCCATGACCTTCATAGTCTTAACATCATCAAATTTACCTGTGTAGTTTTTTACACCTTCATTGCAGTTACGGGCTTCAACAGACAGATCCAGCTCTTTTTTATAATTCTCCAGCTGTCCTTTATATGTAAGATACATAGCCTTGTCTGTTTTTTGGGCAGCTTCAAGCATTACAGCCTCTTCACGCTGCATTCGGTTTTTTGCCTCAGGTCTTATAAGTTTTATAACAACTTCCTTACCGTTTTTCATATCAGGCCTTGGGCCATATACTTTACATAAAAATGTCTCGCCAACAGATGCTGCTCCAAGGGACTTTTCCTTCTTTATCTTGGTTATGTTCCCATGTGAGCTTTCTACCAGAGACATAAACTCTGCCTTTACGATATGATCTGGGATAGG
>Ga0256405_10005288_pt1 | contig 22635 bp, 19 predicted proteins | sample RumenRJG_02DNA_FD_189096 | JGI IMG/M metagenome (GOLD analysis project Ga0256405, IMG submission 189096) | Bovine rumen microbial communities from Lethbridge, Alberta, Canada - RJG_02 | ecosystem: Host-associated > Mammals > Digestive system > Stomach > Rumen | place: Canada: Alberta... | reverse complement strand
ACAGTTGGAAGCATCTGCGATGAGAATAATCCGAACAGCGATGAGGATGCCGTTTCAAGAGCCAAGGCTATTTCACAAAAGGCGGATGTATTCTATTCATCCAAGACTCCTGTTGATCTTGTGGAATTCATGGATTATCTTTATTCAAAAGGAATCAAGACCCTGATGCTTGAAGGAGGCGCCACCTTGAACTTTTCAATGATAAGGGAAAATCTCATTGATGAGGTGAGGATATGCATTGCTCCTATGATTGCAGGAGGCTGTGATGCCAAGACTTTCTTTGACGGCGAGGGCTTTGATTACATGAAGGATGCTGTAAAACTAGAGCTGATTAAGTCTTATTCCTGTGGAAAGGACTTTGTAATGGAGTATAAGGTTTTAAAATAAGTTTTTTTTAAATAGTTATTTTTTTTCTTTTAAAATTATTTTTTTTATTTTAAAAAGAGTTGTTTTTTAAAATTTTTATATTTTATTAAAAATGGCTATTGATTATTAAAAAAAGATTATAAAAGCAAACAAGACTCCCTGTTTGCTTTTACTAAGTTTCAAAGGTTGATTTTACTTTTTTGGGTTTAATTTCATGAATATCTATTTTTTCACCCTCAATAAATTTTGATTTGTCGATTTGTAAATTAGATTGTATTTTTAAAATATTAAGAAAGAATGATTTTAGTTTTAGCCTTGTTAAAATGCATTTTTTTTTAATTTAATATTTTTTTATTTTTTTTATTTTATTGAGTTTTGAGTTATAATTATTTTTGCTTTTATTGATTTTGAAATTCTTTTTATCACCTCTTTTTTGATATTTAGGTTTTTCTATGATAGTATTCATTTTTTTATTTTATTTTATTTTATTTTCCTAAATATCTATAATGGTAGTTTTGTTTTAATAGTATATAACTGTTTCTATATATCAAAACTTTTTCATAATTATAAAACAATTTTGTATTTGTGGTTTCAGTAGGGGGGATGGTTTGAAATAGGTTAAAAAATAGTTTTTATAAATTTTAAAATAATTTTTTTTAATCAAAAACAGTAAAATAAGGTATAAATTAAATGAAATAGAATAAGTTATATTCTATCTCGACTAGTTCTAAAAATAGAATTTAATGCTCTCTTAATAGGGTTTTTCTTGCCTTCTTCTTTTTTTCTTTCTCGCTCTAAGAATTCTTTTCTTCGTTGTGCTTCATTCGCCATTTAACCACCAAATTAAGATTATTAATCATTATTTGTTTTTTTATTACAGCATCCAAAGAAAAAATTTCTAACCTTGTGTACAGGTTTTTTGGCATCTTCAGCATTTTTTGCTTCTCTTGCCCTTAATTTTTTTCTCTCTTCTGCTATATTGCTTGCCATGGTTCGCCTCCTTTTCATGGTTAATGTTTTTTTAATTTTTAGGTTTTCCTAAATATATTATTATATGGTCTTGTTATTATATAACTTTTTTCATTATTGTCATTTTGGAGTATTTTTTTTTAAATGAATTTCCTCGATCCTGTTAAATCAATGGATTAGGAAAACAGATAATAGTTAAAAAACAGATAAGGCGTAATCTATAGTTGGATAATGCTATAAATGTGATAAAATTAGATAAATATGAAAATAAAAATAGATAATAAAAATAGTTAAATTGCAATAATATAAAAATAATATGATTTCAATATTTAGATAATTAAAAACTTTTTTTTGATTGATTTGATTTGATTTTAATTCATAAATGAATTATGGATAATTTGTTTAGCGAAGATAAAATTTAGATATGGGAGTTTTTAATTATCTTCTAAAAGATACGACTTTAGGGTCACGTTTTCTTTTAGCTTTTGATTTTTTTTGTTTTTTTCCGGAAATTCCACTGCGACTTACCAGTGTTACACCTCCATTTTTTTAAGATATGGGTCCTAATTTAATTGAATTTTTTTTGGAGTGATTTAATGATTAGATAGTATGTTTTTTGTTTTTACTTGTGCTGTTCAATTAAATTTAGGCACACCTAAATATCTTTAATTATAGTTTGTTTTCATAGTATATAAATATTTAGGTTTACCTAAAAATTTAGGGCTCTTTATCAAAACTTTTTTTAAGTTAAAAACTCTTTAAAACTAGTTTATACTTTTAAGAATAGTTAAATTAGATTTTTTAATAAAATGGGATGTTTTTGAGAAATATGGGTCATAGATTAAAGGAATAATAAAAAAATAAATCAAAAAAAGGTTTAAAAATAAAAAAATAGTTAAAAAAGGTTAAAATAAATAAAATTAAAGATTGGTTGCTATGAATCCTATAATCAGAATAATAAATATCAAGTAGTATAAGGCAATCCTGGTAAATTTGTTTGTTTTAACCTCATCGATAAGCAGAATCAAAAGAACAATCAACAGAACTATCTCTATAATGCTCATTATCAGCAATAGAATATTCATTGTCATCACTTAGTAAATGCCGCGCTTTTCAAGGATCTTTCTTGGATTGTCAACAGTTGCAGTCATGGCTTCTTCCCTGCTCATTCCAGCACCTAATGCGATTTCAATAGCTCTCTCAAAAGTGATTAAATCATCCGGAGCATGTGTGTCGGTATCCACTACCAAGTCGTTGCCTACTTTTCTTGCAATATTTGCAACATGTCCGTTTCCAAGGCAGTGGCCTTTTCTTGCGCTTATTTCAAGAGTCACATCATTTTCCAGAGCTATTTCAGCTTCCTCTTCTGTTATGAGCCCAGGGTGTCCCAGTATGTCCACATCCTTGCAGCTGACAGCAGCAAGATTTGTTCCACCGATAACAGGTTCATTCAATGTTTCTCCATGAACCACAACAATCTTTGCTCCGAGTTTGCGGGCCTTTTTAGCAAGGGGTGCGATTGATTCGGTTGGAGCATGTGTGATTTCTGCACCAAGCACGACTGTGATGTCCCAGTTCTTGTTGATGTCATCGATTGCCTTTTTAATGTTTGGTATGGTTTCTATGTTTGAGTAATCAACATGATCTGTAATAGCTATTGTTTCATGGCCCAGCACAAGAGCACGTCTTGCAAGTTCTGAAGGCAGGAGCTCTCCATCGCTGAAAAGGGAGTGCATGTGCAGGTCTATTCTTTTATGAGTCACTTCTAATTCTCCTTATGATTTTTTTAGTTGATTCTTGAGAGTTTACTCTTTAATATAATAAGTTTCATATATTTTAAAATTTAAATAAATATATGATTTAGTCGTTTCAATGAATAATTCAATAATCATATTAATTTTTGATTTTATTATTTATATACTTAATAGGCTACCGCCATGATTTAATTTTTGAAAGTGTTAAAATGATATCCGTATTCGTGCCCTCTCATATAACTGGTTTTTTCAGTATTTTTGAGAATGAAGATCCTCTCATTAAAGGCTCTCTGGGAGCCGGCGTCCTTTTGGACAAGGGAGTTGTAACAGAAATCTCCAAATCCTCCCGTGAAAATGATAACAATTCAAATCATCCATCCATCCTGATTAATGGAAAGGTCGATGATTATAATCAGAATATAATCCTTGCAACTATAGATTTGATGAAAAAGGACTTCGACTTTGATTTGAGTGAAGTTGAAATCAATCTGACCATTCAGGTTCCAGTAGGATGTGGACTTGGAACATCAGCAGCCTCAGCTATAGGTTGCTCCATATGCATCAATGAATTCTTTGAACTGGGACTTTCCATGGATGAATGCGGACAATACGCCCACCTTGCTGAGTTGGAACTTGGAACTGGACTTGGCGATGTGATAGGAGAGATGTCCAGGGGAGTAGTTCTCAGAACTAAACCTGGCGCACCTGGATACGGAGAGGTCCGCTCACTGGTTCCTCATGAGAAAACAGGAATAGGGGAATTCATCGAGGATGATAATGAATTCTACGTGCTTGTAAAAACCCTCGGCGAGATTTCAACAGCTTCAGTCATACAAGATTCAAAGTATAAAAAGATCATAACCGATGTGGGCCTTGCAATGAACGAGGAGTTTACTAAGACTGATGACGGTGTTTTGATTGGTTCAAAATTCAAAAACAAGTTTAATGTGGCTGTTGGTGATAAATTCAATGACGAAGAGGAGATAAGGAAGTTCATGAAGTGCTCATACCAGTTTGCTAAAAAAACCAATCTGATTAGCGATGATTTGATTTCAATCATTCATAGCTTGAACGGCAAGGTTCTTGGAGCTTCAATGGCAATGCTTGGAAATACTGTTTTTGCAATACTCACTGAAGAGCAGAAATACAAGCTGGAAGCCAGTCATTACGGTGAATTTGAATTCTACAAGATGGAAACTGAAGGGATTCGGATTAAAAAGGATTGAATAGGAACCGCTATATTAAATGATTAATAGGATTGCATTTTAGTTTGAGGAGTTCTAGGATAAGTCAGTTATGATACTTGCATTTTTGTTTGAGGAGTTTTATGATAAAAGTCAGTTATGATATGAAAGTTTACAGAAAGCATCTGGATGAGGTTGTTCGAGAAAATGATGTTGTTGTAGAGCTTGGAGCTCATGTCGGCAGGTCCAGCCTGGTAATTCTCGACAAGTTGTCAAAGGATTCTCCAGTTAAAAATCCGATTCAGCCATTGGATGATTCACTAGACCTTTCCAACGGATATTTGATTAGTTTGGACAACAGTCCTGAAGCAAATGATCCAATGGAAAAGATAGCATCAGATTACGGTAATTTCACTTTCATAAACGACGATGTTCGCCTTCATGACTGTTTGGAGAAGGTTGCCCGCATGATTGATAAATGTGATGTGTTGTCCATTGATTTAGGTGGAGGATATCATCCTGATACTGCTTTTAAAGTTTATTATATATGGGCTTCAACCTTGAAACCAAGAGATACATTAATTAGAAACAGAGGCCTTGTCGATTTTGTAAATTCTTCAAAAACAGATGAGGATATTTTCTCTGATGATGGATGGCTTGAATCCTGCCACAGCCAGGGAATGCCTCCTCAAATCAAGGAATTCAAGTTATGGACAGACAAGCTGGATAATAAATAGAAAAATTGGGATAATTTTTTAAATTATTTAAAAAAGAAAAAATAGGGAATTTGAATATTTTAATTTTTAAAAATAGAAAAAATAGAGAAATTTAAATATTTTTTAATAATTTGAAAATAGAATAAATAGGGAATTTGAATATTTTAATTTTTAAAAATAGAAAAAATAGAGATATTTAAAAAGTATAAAAAACATTTTTTGCTATTTAAACTTTTTTTTACTCCTTCAAGCTTTTTGCAGCTTCCTCCCCTGCAAGGTATCCTGTAGCAAAAGCTATCTGCAAATTGTATCCTCCGCTTGGCCCTGCAACTTCAAGGACTTCTCCTGCAAAGTACAATCCTTCAACAAGCTTTGACTCCAGGGTTTTTGAATCTATTTCCTTGGATTTGATTCCTCCAATAGTAACTTTTGCAAGTTCTTCCTCAAGAGAGGCTATTTCAACAGGGAATCTTTTAATGTTATCTGTTATCTTGTTCTTGTCCTTCTTGGTCAGATTTGCCATTGTGAGTTGGGAAGACATGTTCAAGCTCATTAAGAAATAATCTATGAAGCTGTTTGGAAGGAATTTCTTCAAATAATTCTTCACAGTGGTCTTTCCATTATTAGGAGTGTCCTTTGTAATCATACTTTTAATATCATCTTCGCTCATATCAGGAGTGAAGTCAATGCTTATTTTGTTAGTATACAGTTCATTCGCTCCGCTTAAAAGATCATAATCGGATTTTTCCAATAATTTACTGCTTAAGTCCATTATTGCAGGTCCGGTCAGTCCGAAGTGGCTGATTAAAATGTCTCCTTTAACGCTTGTCTTCTTCTTTCCATCCTTGAAGCTTACAATGACATCTTCAAGGGCAAGTCCTGACAATCCATTCAATAGGAAGTCATCAATTCTAAATGGAACAAGCCCAGGTTTTATATCCGTAATGCTGTGGGATAGTGATTGTGCGATTTTATACCCATCACCAGTTGAACCTGTGTTAGGGTAAGTTTTGCCTCCGGTAGTTACTATAATCTTTGATGCATTTAAAGATAGGTTCTCAGTTTTTATTTCAAATACTGGCTCCATCTTTTCATTTAATTCATGCTCAATTGAATTTTCATCGATTGAAATACCATAATGTATATCAACTTCTAAATCTTTAAGATATTCCACTAAAACATCCAGCACATCTTCAGCTCTTTCAGTGTCTGGGAAGACTCTTTTTTTATCTTCAGTATGGAAGTCGAGGCCCTTTTCTTCAAAAATGGCAAGCAGCTTGTCTTGAGGAAGTGTGTATAATGCATGCTTTAGGAAGTTCTTGTTTTTGCCATGATATTCCAGCTGGTCGTGGATTCTTGTCATGTTTGTAATATTGCAGCGACCGCCTCCAGTTAATGTGAGCTTTCTGCCTAGTTGATCATTTTTCTCTAAAATGCATACTTCATGAGGTCCCAGTATCTGCGCTGCCTTTATTGCAGCCATCATTCCTGCAGGTCCTCCTCCGATAATTGCTACCTTGTAATCTCCCATTGTCCTTCCTCATAAATGATAAAATTGATAATATGAAAATTCTTTAATATTTAACTGATATATGATGATTTAACTGTTTTTTTTGATAATTTTTTAAGATTTAACTAATAATTTGTAATAAATTATGTGCATAAAATAAATTCTTGTCATAAAAATGAAAATATTTAAAAAAAGCTGTTAATTTAAAAAATAAAATAAAAAGATAAATAAAAATTTTTATTTATCCAAAACAAGTTTCAGTAATTAATTTATCTAAAACAAGTTCCATTAAGGAGTTAATCGGTGTCTGTCTCTTGGGAAGAGAACAGTTTCCCTGATGTTTTCAACACCGGTTAAAACCATTGCAAGCCTGTCTGCTCCAACACCCCATCCTGCGTGAGGAGGCATTCCGTATTTAAATGCCTGGAGATAAGCTCCGAAACCATCTGGATTGAGGTTTCTCTGTTCCATTTGAGCTACTAAAGTATCATAATCGTGCATACGAGTGGAACCTGATGAGATTTCAAGGTTCTTGTACATTAAATCGAATGCATGGCTGATTTCAGGCCTGTCTTCGTAAGGAACAACATAAAATGGCTTGATTGCAGTAGGCCAGTCGGTGAGGAAGTAGAAACCTTCCTGAGTATCTCCTAAAGCTTTTTCTGCTTCTCTGGACAAGTCTTCTCCCCATTCCATGTCAATGCCTTTGGAGTTTACGATATCTACCGCATCATCATATTTGACTTCAGGGAAAGGACCTTCTGGAATAGCTGCAAGGTCATAATCCAGAATTTCAAGCTCTTTAGCACAGTTTTCTTTTGTGGATTGAAGAACAGTGGTAATCATGCCGTCCAATATGTTCATTACATCCTTGTCGTCCTTGAAGGAAGCTTCCATATCGATTGAAATAGCTTCGTTCAAGTGTCTTAAAGTGTCGTGCTCTTCTGCTCTGAAGATCTGTCCGATTTCGAAAACCTTGTCGAATCCTGCACCCATCATCATCTGCTTGTATAATTGAGGGGATTGTCCGAGGAAAGCCTCTTTTTCAAAGTAAGTGATTGGGAAAAGTTCGGTTCCACCCTCAGTAGCTGATGCTACAAGTTTTGGAGTGTTGATTTCGATGATGTCATTATCATCGAAGTACTGGCGAACGGTTTTAAGCATGTTTGCCTTTATCTTGAAAATTGCAGAAACATTTGCTTTTCTTAAATCAAGGAATCTTGAGTTGAGTCTTGTGTCGATTTCAGCTTTTACCTTTTCGGTTGGATCCATTGGAAGTGGCTGGTTTGCAAGGTTGAGGATTTTTACTTTGCTTGGAATGATTTCCACGCCGTTAGGAGCTTTTCCAGCTTCCTGAGCTGTACCTTTGATGGCTACAACAGATTCTTTTCTTAAAGCTCTTAAATCAGCCAGGATTTCAGCATCCACTTTCTTGCTTGGTGCGGTTACTTGAATAAGTCCGTCTCTGTCTCTGATAATTACAAAGATGATTCCGCCTAAATCTCTAATTTCATGTACCCAACCCATTAACAACACTTCTTCTCCGCTGATTTCAGGAGAAATGTCACTTGAATAATGAGTTCTTCTTAAATCGCCTAATAAGTAATCCACGATATCTACCTCATAAATGTGATTTTTTTTCTTTTAATAATGAATTTAAATTTAATTTATAATTTAAATCAATCATAAATCAAATTCTAAATTTGTAAGTTTTATTAATTTTTTTTAATAAATCGCTTATTTTAAAGTTTTTTCTTTTATTAAAAGAGATTTTAATTATATTTTTTTATATAATAAAAACTAAAAGTAATATTTATTTTTAATAATTAATAAAGTTTTAAGCTATTCTGATTAATTTCATTAGTTTAAACTTTGAGCAGTCTATTCCTTATCCAATCTCACTTTGATTGAGTCTGCATGTGCGTAAAAGCCTTCGTACTCTGCAATCGGCAGGACTGTTTTTGACAGCTCCTTGATTCCCTCTTTTGTAAGAGTCTGAACAGTAGGCTTCTTGATGAAGGTCTCGGTTGATAGACCTGAATACATCTTGGCTCCTCCCCCTGTCGGCAGGACATGGTTTGTTCCTGAACCATAGTCTCCAGCTGCAACAGGTGAATATTTTCCAAGGAAGATTGAACCTGCGTTTTTAATTCTATCCAGAACAGTCTTGTCCTCCTTGGTTGAGATAATCAGGTGTTCCGGAGCGTATTCGTTGGTGAAATCAATAGCTTCATCCATGGTACTGCATAGGATTACATGGCCGTGCTGTGCTAGTGATTCTGCAATGATTTCACTTCTTTTCGCCTCTTTTGCAAATTTTTCAATCAGCTCATTGGATTCATTTGCTATTCTCTCGCTGTCGGTTACTAAAAAGCAGGATGCATTAGGATCATGCTCGCTTTGTGAGAGGAAGTCATAAGCGATGTATTCTGGAATAGCGCTTTCATCTGCAAGGATTAAAACCTCGGATGGGCCTGCAGGGAATTCTATGTCGACATCTCCATAAACCAGTTTCTTGGCAGCTGTAACAAAGATGTTTCCAGGGCCTACGATTTTTTCAACTTTTGCTATTGATTCTGTTCCATAAGCCATTGCGGCAATTGCCTGCGCTCCTCCGCATTTGTAGATTTCATCCACTCCTGCAAGGTCAGCAGCAACAAGGATTGCTGCTTGTATTTTGCCATCTGGACCTGGAGGTGAGCATGCGATGATTCTGTCCACTCCAGCTATTTTTGCCGGAATTACAGTCATGAGAATGGTTGAAGGGTATACGGCTCTTCCACCTGGAATATAGCAGCCTACACTGTTTATAGGTCTTATGATCTGTCCTGCAGTAATGCCTGGAATCACTTCCATTTCCCATTCCTCTGGAATCTGGGCCTTGTGGAATTTTTCAATATTGGCTGAAGCTGATTTGAGTGCTTTAATCAACTCGTCATCAAGTTCATCATAGGCTTTTTTGATTTCCTCTTCACTTACTTTCAAGTCATCAAGCTCAGCCTTGTCGAATTTGGCGGTATATGCCTTCACTGCATTGTCCTTGTTTTCTCGCACGTCGTTTAGAATATCTGAAACTGTAGTCAGAACGCTGTTAATATCTGCTTGAGACCTTTTAATCAGCTCTTCCACAGTCTCCTTATTATAATCAAGAATTTCCATTAAACTTCCTCTTAATTAATTATTAAATTAGTTTTTATTTATACATCATTAAATATATAATTCATATATTATATATTTTCTTGAAGTTTTGTCTTGTGAATTAGCTTGAAGTTTATTTATTGAATTTGTTTTTTGCTTTTTATCATTTATTTTGAAAAATTAATGCTATTTGCTATTTTTTGACATTTTTATATTTTTTTTATAGTTTTTTAATAAATTGTTTAAGTTTTAAAAAATTTAAATTTTATTTTATTTTAATTGGCACTCTTTATTAATGCCTGATTTTTAATTTTAATAATATTTTTTTATTTTTTCAGTTATTTAATCATTTTAAATGGATTTAAACCATATTTAGGGATAATTTGTTGATTAATTATAAAGAATTAAATATAAAAATTTATATAGTGAATAGATAATTTTAAATATAATTTTATAGTAAAATAAGTATATAATTTGCAAATAGCTAAAAAAATTATAATTTTTTTATAGGGTTATTTAAATTATTAGAAGAATAAAATATGTATGGATATTTTATTGGTAAGCAAAATGTATAATATTTTTTGAAATGATTTTTAATTTATTTTCAAAATTTTAGATTTTATTTATTTTTTAATTTGAATTATAGGAAAGGTATTATATGTATAAGGATGAAATGATTCAATTACATCAATTTTTAGTATATGTATTAAAATATTTGGACACCGATGAAAATGCCCATAATCTTTGTCAAGACTATCTTGCTCTAAATATTAGTCCTCATCACATTCACAAAACAAAAGCAGAGCACAAACATGCAATTTTCGTGCTTTCAAACACAATTTCCAAGGTTATATTAAGCAAGGAAGAAGGATCTATTCCAACCAATGTATCCAATGCTTTAGTGGACCTGGTTAGAAAATCCCAGAAAGAATTAAATGAAGTAGGCTCTCAAGCCAAATAATTCTTTTAATTTTTCTTATTTTTTTCACTGTTTTTGTTTTTCTATTTATTTTGCCGTTTTTACTTTTTTTCTTTATCTGATTATTGTCGGTTAATTTGCTGTTTTTTGGCTTTTTTTTTAAGTATATTTTTTTCAACTTTTTTTTGATTTTTAGGATTTTTTAAAATAGGTTTTAAAATGTTTCTTATTCTTTTTTTTTAAAAAAAATAGATTTTTCCCATTTAATATGGTATTTTTATAATTAAAAATGCTTTAATTCCTTTTTAAAGCATAAATGCAAATTGGAAGGGCGAGCAGAGTAATCAGGGATGAAATAAAGTAAACAGGAGCATATCCGCTGCTTAGAGATACGAAGCTGCCTAGTATGGCAGGTCCTATTCCCATTGTCCCGTCGCAGAATATGAAAAATGTTGAAATGGCATAAGACCTGCGGTTGGCAGGAGTGTTTCTTGTAACGATTGTTGTGCAGGCTGAATTCAATGTTCCAAATCCAAGAGCCGCGCAGACCGCGCAAATCAAAACAGTAATTGTGGATGGGGCAATGGCTATTAAAAACAGTCCGATGGTCTGAGCGATAATGCCTGCAACACAGATTATCATGTCCCCATGCTTGTCCTGGATTCTGCCTGCAACAGGTCTTGATACAACCAATATGATGGAGTATAGGATGAAAAACCAGGAAAATGCAGCAGTCAAGTCTGTTTCAACGGCATATAACCTGTAAAATGACAGAATGGAAACATATCCAAGGCTGGTAAGCGCAGTAAAAAGTGAAACAGGAATTGCATCAATTTCAAAAATCTTCTCAAGAATGCTGTAATCATTTTCTTCGCTTTGAGTCTTTGGAGGCTCATCAACTTCAAGCAGGATCATTGCCATCAAGGCTATTGCTGAGAATATGGCTGCAAGTGCGAATGAAGCTTGATGTCCGAAATAATCACAAGCCAGACCGCTGATGAATGGTCCGATTCCAACAGCAATTGTGGTTCCCAGCATGAAATATCCAAATGCCTCTCCATAGCGTTTTTTAGGAAGCACCTGGGAGGCTATGGTTACAATTGCATTTGCTGAAGCTCCAAATCCTATTCCGTGGATGAATCTGACTATCAAAAGCAGATTCACATCCCTTGCGAGGAAATACAGGAGGCATGCAAGGAAATGGATTGTCATGAATGCCAATGCTGTTTTCTTCCATCCATTTCTCTCCAATGCGTTTCCAGAGTATATTCTTGAGCAAAGCCCTCCGAATATGTATATTCCAGATACAAGTCCTGCAATTGCGGCGCTTGTTCCAAGGGAGCTGGCATACTCTGTAACTGTTGACATCAGTGCATACATTACAAGAGCAGTGAAAAGGAGGGCTGTGAAAATCAGAATGAATGATTTTGTGAATATCTTGTCTTCAGCTTTCATTGTTTAGTAGTTTTCTTGCTTTATATATAAAATATTTGTTTAATTTTTTTCATTATTCTTCAAAAATTTTCAAAATTGTGGGGTTTTAGTTTTTTATTTATTCTTCTAAGATTTTCAAAATTGTGGGGTTTTAGTTTTTTATTTATTCTTCTAAGATTTTCAAAAACAGGGGATTGACTTTTTTCAAGATATTAAAGTGCCTTTATTAACAACACTTAAATATTTTATTAACATAAATAGTATTATAATCATTAAGATTGTATTATGGATGAATTTCCAAATCAATTAATATTCAGATTTAAAACTTATACTTGCTAGATACTATAAAAATTTAAATGGTGATAACTTGAATGTTATTATAGATGCAGCGAATGTTGCTTTTTATCACAAGGGTGAAAACTCCAAGGCAAAACTCAACAACATAATCCTGGCTGTGAGAGCTTTGGAGAAGGAGAATCACAATTTTCTCATTATAGCTGATGCGTCACTGCGTCACAGCATAGATGACAAGGAGACATACCTCAAGCTTGTCAATGATGACATAATCGACGAAGTTCCTGTAGGCACAATTGCGGATCATTACATACTGACTCTTGCAGAAGAGGAGAATGCAAAGATATTATCCAATGACAAATTCAGAGATTTCTCATCAGAATTCCCTGATATTCAAAGCATGAGGATATCCTTTTCAATAGAGAATAACAATTTTATTCTAGGCAAGGCCAAGAAGCCTAAAAAGGTGAAAAACCTGCTGCAGAATATCTGTGATGAAACTTTGAATGAACTTGAGAGGAAGCGCTGGTCAGTTTACAAAGGCAAGGAAACCACCAAATTCACACCTTTGAATGTTGCAAAGCAGGCAATTCTGGTTCTTGACCAATCAGAGCAGGACAGCATGTCAAACAAGATTGAAGGCATCTTTTCCAAGCTCCCTATGTTTGATAAGGTCATGGAAATGGTTGATGATGTTGAGACATCAGTTCCATATGTTATCTTCGTGCTTGTTCACCCAAAGGACTATAAGGCAGCTGTCAAGGATGCAGGTAACATTTCAGTTACAATTGCCGACAGATTGAGGCTGGTTCACAAGCCTTTGATTGCAGTTAGAAATGACTTGTTTATCAAACCAGGTTACTTCGGCTTGAACATAGTGCTTACCGATGAAGTTGTGGATTTTGCTCCATATGATGTCATGATTCAGACCAATACATATGACGAGAGCTTCATCAAGAAGAATTCAAGAAATATTGCAAGCACAATCGCAGGACGTCTGGGCTCCTGGAAGTTCCCATTTGTTTCTGTCAGGCCTAATATGGTTTTAGAAAAGCCTGGTGAATTCGAGATTTATCTTGAAAAGAGTTCAAGAAAGGACAAGGACAAGAAGGACAAAGGCAAAAACAAAAGCAAGGATGATTAAATTTTTTCATCTGCAAGTGAGCTTTTAGTTTATAAATAGGAAAGATGATTTTTTATTAAAGAAAAATATAGAAGATTTTTTATTAAAGGAAAATACATGATTTTTATTAACTTATTATTTGATAAATTTTACAGGGGGTTTTAAATGGCAAACCATAGTTTTGTAAGACGCATTATTTCCATGATCACAAAACATGAAATCATCAGCATCGGAACAAAGTATTTCCCTACAACTCCGATAGAAACAGAGTATGTGGACATGTTCAATTATACTGAAACAATGCTTATGGAAGTCGATAAAGCTCATATCACTACAGAAAGCATTTTCACTAATCTGGTCAGGGATGTGGGACGTGAAAATATTCCGGACCACCACAGCTTCTATGAATTGCTTCCTGCTGAAGACAAGGTCGAGGAATATGCTCTTGTCAGCAACATCATAATGGGTAGTGACCGTTATATGTATGTGGAGCTCTCAGAACCTTCTTATATTATAGATTTATTTACAGATATCATTATCTCAGAAAAAGGAGAAATCATAGAGCGTAGCGAAAGCGAAATCGTAGCTAGAATGGCTTCAAAGAATGATGCCATCCGTGTGGCGATACGCCTTGTCGGAATCGGCCTGGATAATAATATACGTGTCAGAGCGGCTGCTGGAATGACCGGTGCTGCAGCTATCGAGCGTTCAATCAAGTTCAACAAGGAAGTAGGAGATTCTCCAGGTGTTGCTTTCACCAAGCTTGGAGGTGAATATGCTCTTGTACTGGATCAGCCTTTCAAGCTCGGCTCATCCGAACGCTATGATTTTGACAGATACCTCTTTATTGACATAATTGATTCCACTGGATTCATATCCAAATATGGAAGAACCAAGCTAGTTGAACTCATGACAAGTGTCAAGGAGTTCATGGAGGACTGCGGAGGTACTATTGAAGGATACCGTGAAGGTGGAGACGACCTCATAGCACAGTTCCCGAGCAAGGATACTGCCATTCGCGCAGGCCTTGATGTGGCATGGTTCATCATGAACAATGGAGCCAATGTGAAGATAGGTATTGGAAAAAGCAGAAGAGAAGCAGGGGAGCGTGCAAATATTGCAGAAGGAATCAAGGGATTCGGTCCTTTGTCTCTGGTTGTATTCGACCTTGCAAATGGATTATATGCATATTACATTCCATCAGATTTTACAAGAACTGTTCTGGACCTCTTGTTTAATAAGAAGGGCCAGCTGATAACAGTATTTGCTGTGGTATTCATTTTAGCATATTTCCTGGCTATCTGTGGATTTGGAATCTATGCGATTCTGATTCTCTTGATTGTAGTGGCTTATGCTTCTTTGAAGTAGATAATTTAGTATTATATTTTATAATTATTTGTAGGGTGGTTATAATACCGCTTTTATTTTTATATTATTAGAAGGGTGGTTATAATACTGCTTTTTTAATTAGGTGAATTTAATGAGTAGAAGAAAACAAGATAAATTGCGAGATCAACGGCTTAATAGTGGCCCATCCACTAGGCTCGTCTCCAAAGGGGGAAAATCCAATTCAAGGAGATCCCGCTCAAGGAAACGCTCCAGTTCAAATGGAGGCCTTTATACAGGCAATGGCCAGAGCCAGAAACCCCGCAATCCTTATAGTAGAAGGCAGATAGCCATTATGGCTATAATTTTGATTGCATTCATATGCGGTATTTTAATGGGTGCGGCATACATTTTCGGCGACTTTGAGGAACAGGTCACCAATCCCGAACCACAGTATCAGAATGTAACCAAAAACATATCCCAGTATCATGAAAATGAAAATGTAACTTACGAAATCAATGAGACTGAGGTTAATAACACTACTATAAAGAACAATACTCATATTCGAAATAGGACAAATATGCAGGAGAATTCATCAAATTAAGATTTAGGATTTGAATGGATTGTGATTTGAAATACTGTTGAATTATTATTTAAGCTTTTAAAGCTTAATTTTTTCTTTTTTTATTTATAATCATGTTTATTAAAATATTATTTTTTGTTAAAATTTATTTTCAGGTGATTAGGTGTCTGATTTGGAAAATATAAAAGTCATTGATGGCGGAATTTGTGCTGTAGAAGGTGTGGGTGCAGCGGGAACTCGTGAAGGAAAATACGGACTTGCTGTTATTGAAGCAAAAGACAGTGCTGCAGCTGCGGTTTTTACAAAAAACAAGGTTGTAGCTGCTCCTGTAATGCACACAAAGGAAATGATGAAAGGCGGAAAGCTTTCCCTGATTGTTGTAAACAGCGGAAATGCAAATTGCTTTACAGGGCAGGATGGAATCGACGACTGCAACAGGATAGTTGAATTCGCATCCGGCTTGACAGGAATTCCATCAAATGAAATTGTCACAGCTTCCACTGGAGTCATTGGAAGGAGAATGCCGATGGACATAATCCTGCCTCTCATTGAGGAGGCTGTGCCTAAGGTGGAGCACAGCGCAGAGGCATCAACAGATGCTGCTAAATCCATAATGACTACAGACACATATCATAAGGAGTTTGCAGTTGAAGTTGACATCGATGGTGAGAAGGTAACTGTTGGAGGAATTACCAAAGGAGTTGGCATGATTGCTCCAAACATGGGAACCATGCTCGGTTTCATTGCAACAGATGCGGTAATCGAATCAGACATGCTTGATGTGGCTTTAAGAAAAGCTGTTGGCAAAAGCTTCAACATGATTGTCGTTGATGGCGATACAAGCACTAATGATACAGCTATTTTAATGGCTAATGGAAAATCCGGAGTCGATGTAGTAAAGGATGGGGAAATAGATTCCAGATTCCAAGAAGCCCTTGAATATGTGGCTGTCAGTTTGGCTAAGATGATGGCTCATGACGGCGAGGGAGCTACTAAATTCATTGAATGCAAGGTGATTGGCGCTTTGAATGATGAGGATGCCATCAAGGCTTCAAAATCTGTAATCAGTTCCTCATTGGTTAAATCAGCTATTTTTGGCGGAGATCCAAACTGGGGAAGAATAGCAGCTGCTGTAGGCTATGCCGATGTTGAGATGGATCAGGATATGATTTCAATTTCCGTATCAGATGATGAGATATCTGTTGATTTGGTAAAAGAAGGGGAGATTTTGGCATTCGATGGAACAGAAAATCTCTCACAGGCTGAAAAGGTAATGCAGAATGAGAATGTGAATATTCTTGTAAATCTTTATCAAGGCGATGGTGAGGCTACAGCCTGGGGTTGCGACCTGACCTATGATTATGTTAAGATAAATGCGGAGTATACCACTTAGGTATCTCCACTTTTATATTTTTTTATCTAAAGACTATTTTTTTATTGTTTTTCTTATAGGCTGTTTTTTTATTGTTTTTTATTTTATGGACTTTTTTTTACCCTATTTTTTGTTTTAACTTGTATTTACCAGTAAAATCCTCGTTTGTTTTCGGTTGTTCTTGTATTTTCCTCAATTAAGTCGTATAGGTAATCTTCTGATTCCTCATCATATTCCTGAATGTAGTTATCACGAGCCCTTTCTAATTTTCCATAAAACAAATCATTGCTATCATTCGGCTTCGGAGTGTGCTTGATCATCTCCTCCACATCTGAAGTCAGTTTAGTTCCATTATATGAAATGCAGTAGATTGAGTCTCCGGTTTGGAAGTAAACTTCTACGACATCATAAGTTTTGTATCCTGTGCCGTCCATTTGATTAATTGAGACTTCCTGGTAGATTATGGCTGCAGGATGGCCTGAAATTGTTTTGTTTTCATCATAAATTGTATATTTGCTTGATGAGTCATCTCCATAGGAGTCCTTCAGGAATTCATAGCTGTCAATGTCTCTTATTGCAAATGTGTATACGTTGTCTATTACAAGATATGTGTCGCTTTCCAATGTGGCATTATCGTATTTTGGAGGTATTCTGAATTGAGTGTCCCCTACGCTTACCTGTCTCCAGGTGGAGCTGTCACTCGCATCTCTTTCAACATTTCCATTATCTGTATTGTGTTTGGTCTTTACAAGGTTCTGATAGCTCTTATAACCATTTCCTCCACCGGTGGCCTCTTTTACAGAAGTGTCCATCTTCTTGAAAAATGTTTTATTGTCTATTGATGAGTCAGGAGAAGTCTCGATAATTTTTTCAATGGCTTTTATCTTTTTTTGATCGAATTTATTGTGGTAATAGCGGTATTCTATCATGTAAACATTGTTTTTATCGCTTGTTTGGAAATAGTAATCTCTCCTATCCTTTAAAAACAGTATTGAAACGGGATGATTTCCAATCATCCTGTTTTCAACGTCCTGGATTTCATTCCCTGATGCATCATCGCCATAGTAATACTCTAAAATGGAATTGCTATATGGCCAGATATCTATGTAGTTATATGATGAAAAATCACATATGGTTAGGTAACTATTGCTTGAATTGATTATGAATGTGTTGTTGATCAAGCTCAATGGGATTTTAAAGTTTATGTTTTCAACCTTGTAGATGGTGTAGTCTTCATTCTTTGGAATGTTTAATTTAAATCCGTCATCGCTTGTGAATTTGACTCCATTTGAATCCGCTGCTGAAATGGCGCCAAGGCACAGTGTTGCCATTAGTAAAATCAGTAGAATGGAAAGTGTTTTCTTCTTGTTCATATACCCACCTTTTATATTGCTGATTAATTTTTTATTTATTATCTGTTATAATTGTTATGATTTGATTTTTAAATGCCATAATATTCGTTTTTAGTATCGATTTATTTTTAATATTCATTTTTTTCTTAAACTTTTTTCATATTTTTTAAGTTTTTAATCTTATTCTCAATCATTTGGTTTTAATGAATCCCTAGTATTTTCGATGATTTTTTTAAAATTTATCCACAACATTTATAAACCTTGAAAATCAAAATATAATTAAGTTTTTTTATAGGCTAATATTTTAAAGCCGAATTAATCTAAAAAAAGCTTTTTTTATTAAGACTTCAAGTCTTAAATTATTTGATTATTAAAACGATGTTTTATGAATAATTTTAAATTTAAAATTATTTAATCTAATCAATTTATTTATTATTAATTATAGGAGGACATATGATGGCTAAAGTTAAAGGTACTAACAGAAGAACCAGACCTAAAAGACATTACAAAAAACCAGGTAGTAAAAGAGGCAGAGGAGTCAAACAAACCTGGAAAAAATAGTTTTAATTAACTATCCCAATCTTTTATCTAGTTTTTAATAATTTAATACATATTGTATATTTTAATTAAAATTAAGATAACTAATTTTAGAATTAGTTTATTTATTTCTTAAGGTAATAATATGACAGATAAGAAAAGAAAAACTAAAAATCGTTCTAAATTGGTTATTCTTATTATAATTCTATTTCTCATTTTAGCGGAAGGATTGATTCTCTACTATGACCACATCGCAGATGATTCAAGCATCCTTGGTTCGACAGAAGACAGCATTACCAATACGACCGACAGCTATTTGGAAGTTGCTTTCAATTCAGTTCCTGTTTTAAACGATACTTTAGGAGAGTATTTGCCATCAAATGATGTCAACATATCCGAAATCCAATTGGAGCGAAGTCTAATCGGCGAGGATGAGACCGGCAGGGTAACTGTCGAGGGACCTTATGGAAATCCAAACTCACAAGTCCGAGTTGCTTATATTCTGGGTCAGCACCCGCGTGAATCAAATGCTCATGATGCTCTCTATGAGTCTCTTTTGAAGTCATCAGACAGCTTGAATTACTCATATTATGTTTACTGGATCAATGTGACTGGTGAAAGCGATGATTTTGAACAAAGCAGAATGAATGGACAATTGCTTGCTTTGAATATTGCAACACCTCACATAATCAATGAAAGTTATGATCTTGTTGTTGATATTCACGCTTCCAATGGAGGATATGTGCAGGATCCATATATTTTCGCTCCTGTTGACAATGACACAGTTGCTAATCAGTCTGCGAATAATCTAACTAAGGTCCTTACCGACTTGATTTATTATGAGCCTGCAAGCTATTCAAGCCCTCAGTATTCAACTATTCCTATTGGGGAAGCAGGAACACCTGCTCTTGTATTCGAGCTTAGAGGCTCACCTGATTACAGTCTTGAAAAGCAAGCCAGCGAATTTGTTCGTGCTGTTGATGGGTTATTATTAAATTAAACATTAATAACTCTTTTTTTCTAATTTTTATTCTGTTAACTCTTTTTAACTCTTTTTTCTATTTTTAACTATCTTTTAAGTTTAATTTTTCATTATGTTTTTTTCGTTATGAAAATAATTATATAACACTTAAATCAGATATTTTATTGTATAGAATAATTTAACTTTATTCATATATGGTAAATTATTAAATTAATCATTATTGGAGATTTTTAAATGAAAAATAATATGATGCCTTCAAACGGTCACAGGATTCATGGTTTTTCCAGTGAAACTTTCATAGATGCCCAAGAAATAATCAAAAGCTTGGGTCTTAAGGGAAATGAAGTCTTTATGGATGCAGGATGTGGTGACGGCCATGTGGCAATGATTGCCCATGATCTATTGGATGAAGATGCCATTATATATGCTGTTGATATATATGATGCTTCAATTGAGGATATGCAGAAGGAAGTGGATGAAAAAGGCATAAAAAACATTATTCCTATTTGCGCCGATGCGACTGAGCATATCGATGTTGAAGACGATTTCGTCGATGTGATTTTGCTTATAAATGTATGGCATCACTTCAATGTTGCAAGAAAGATGGATGAAGCCACCCTTGAGCTTAAGAGGATTTTAAAGCCTGGTGGAAGAATAGCAGTGATGGAATACAAGAAGGAAGAGGCAAGACATGGTCCTCGCTATCCAATGAGGGTGTCTCATGAGGTTATTGATGAATTATTCAAGAAACATGATATGAAATTTGTTTCACTTGACTGCGATGTAGGCGAGGATTTGGGAGACCATATGTCTCATTATTTGATTGTTTTTGAAAAATAGCTGTTTTTTTTTAAAAACGAGTGTTTTATTAAAAAAAGAATATTATAAACTAAAAATTTATTTTTAAAAAATTTTTTAAAGCAAAAATAGAAAATGAATAACTATTAAATAGTTATTCAATTTTTTTTAATTTTAAAGCTCGGTGGCACTTGTCACATTGTAATAGAACTGATCAGGTTCTTCATCTAATTTTTTATTGAAATCAATTTCAAAAGATCCGCCTTTTGTTTGATTGATGTCAACTGTTTCTGTGTCAAGTAGTTTTCCATTTTTGTAAAATAGAATATCCAAGCTTATGTCTTTAAATTCCTTTTTATCAAAGGTTTTCACTTTCTGATTGAATTTGTATTCCTGTGTGTTCGCATCCCATGAAGTGACAGGTTCGCTTGAAAAATCAAAGCTTCCAGTAATGTCGCTTATTTGAGATTCAACAGAGTTTGAGCTACTTATTACATATCCCCCAATTATTATTGCTATGAGAGCAATGAGGGCAATAAAGGCAATTATTCTTTTATCCATTATTTCACCTCTTGATAAATATTGATTTATCATTAGTAGTTAATTAATATATCTGTTCATTTTTTTATCTTTTTTGTTTTCTTGGTGTTCTTTGATGTTTTCTTAGTGGTTTTCTTCGCTTTTTTAGAAGCTTGAATTTTTTTGGCATTGCTGCTTTTCTTCAAGGTTTTTGCAGTTTTCTTCACATTTTTCAAAGGAGCACTGGTCAATGCTTCATCGGATATGTAATAAACTTTATAAATAGGTTCTTTTACACTATACCATCCAACTGTGTAGTAAACTCCCTTAACATATTTCCATTGTGAAAAATGCACTTCTCCTTTTGAAACCACTGGCATTAGCTTCCATCCGTAATGGGGTATGAAACCATATTTTTTAACAGTTTTATAACCAACTACTTTTTTAACCATCCTTTTTCCAAATATTTCCAAGCTTTCATCATCGCTTAATATTGAAATGTTTTTGGATTTCAATTCCTCTTGGAGGATGTTGTCTGCCTCATTGAATATTATGATAGCGTTTCCAGTGAAATAGCTATTGAATTCATCCAATGTGAAATTCACATGTCCTTCATTAGGATCCATCAGGAACACATGTTCACCATCAATGCTTTCAATGACGGACCAGTGTTCGTTTCCCTCAATATTCATGTGGACAATGTAGTTTTCCTTCAAGTCAAGAGCATCAAGCCTGGCTCCTGCAGCATCAAATCCGAAATGTTTTGAAGCATTGATCAATGAGAGCATGCTTGTTCCCTTTTCTTCTGTGGTGTCTGTATATTGGGATACCTCTTTCAAGGTGAGTTCCATTCCTAGTCTGTTCAGCATGGTTGCAAGGGAGGCAGGTCCGCAGCTGTAACTGTCATCTGAGATTACAATTCCATCAAAGTTTTTTATTTCATCATTTTCACATTCCTCTTTTAGGGAAGTATTGATTCCTTTATTATTATCTATAGAGTTATGCTCATTTGGTTCTGTAGCTTGCATTTCATTATTTTCTTTGGTGTGATGCTCATTATGTTCTATGGCTTCTATTTCATTATTTTCTATGATTTTTTCATTACTCTCTAGGGAAGCGGATATCCCATTTGCATTTTCATTTATTGAATCATCAGATGCTGTCTCTAAGATGGTGCTATTGACTGTGCAGTCTTCTAGAATTATTTGGTTGCTATCTAGAGTATCAACATCAAAAGCTGTGGAGCTGCTCATGAATGTCAATAATAAAACCATGCTTAAAACTAGCATTATCTTGCCGTTTATTTTCATATTTTTCTCTCCAATTTTTTCTAAATTAATGATTTTACCACCATTAATTTGGTAACAATTGGTTTGTTTTCATAATATTTAAATTTAAAGGATTTTTAGCCTTTATTTTTTAAATTAAAGGTAATTTAATAATTTTAAACTAATTTAACAACTAAATATTTAAATTTTAAACAAATAATAAAATTTTAATAATCTATTAATGAATTAAAGATTAACTAATAATTTTTATATATGTAAAAATGTGGGGTTTACTAAATCTAAAAAAAATAAAAATTTTTTATTTTAGAAAAATTAGAAATGGTTCACTATTCATAAAAAAAGGAAAAAACAAAAAATTAAATTTTTGTTCGAGTTAATTGAAATGAATTAAAAAAATCAAAATCGTCAATGAAAAAATCATTTAAAAATTATTTTTACTTGCTGTCGAAAACCATAATTTAAAAATCAGT
>Ga0256405_10005287_pt1 | contig 22638 bp, 23 predicted proteins | sample RumenRJG_02DNA_FD_189096 | JGI IMG/M metagenome (GOLD analysis project Ga0256405, IMG submission 189096) | Bovine rumen microbial communities from Lethbridge, Alberta, Canada - RJG_02 | ecosystem: Host-associated > Mammals > Digestive system > Stomach > Rumen | place: Canada: Alberta... | reverse complement strand
GTGCTGAATCCAAAGATATTCGACTACCTTTCCGGTGACAATTGCGTGTTTGAGCGCGAGCCTCTCGAACGCCTCGCTGTAGAGGGCGAGCTTAAAAGCTATGTTCACCGCGGCTTTTGGCAGTGCATGGACAATATGCGCGAGCATGACATACTTGAAAAGCTGTATGCTGAAGGAAAGGCGCCGTGGAAGGTGTGGTGAGTAGTCGTTAGTCGATAGTCGTTAGTTGTTAGCTGTTAGAAGATGAGAACAAAATTAGATTGCTACAGAAATCGAAAAGTCCTTGTCACGGGGCACACCGGCTTCAAGGGTTCGTGGCTCTGCGAGTGGCTGCTTTCGTTCGGCGCGGAGGTTCATGGGCTTGCCTTGCCCCCGCCCACCAAGCCGAGTATTTTCAACCAGCTGCGGCTTGCCAAGCGCATAAAGTCGCATACAATTGGCGACATCCGCGACTTGGCGACAGTTGTTAGCGCGATGCGCCGCATCAAGCCTGATTTCGTGTTCCATTTGGCAGCACAGCCTTTGGTGAGATTGTCGTACGAGAAACCCGTCGAGACATTCGACACTAATGTGATGGGGACTATCAATGTTCTCGAAGCGGCGCGGCAGGTATTTCGCAATAGCAAGAATAGATGTTCGATTGTCTGCATAACCACGGACAAGTGCTATGAGAACAAGGAGACGGCTCGTCCCTATAGGGAAGACGATCCTATGGGCGGCTATGATCCATACAGTTGCTCCAAGGGCTGCGACGAGCTTGTTATCTCGTCTTATCGGCGCTCGTTCTTCGGCACTCCAGATTCTCCAGTTTGGGTTGCCTCCGCTCGTGCAGGCAACGTAATTGGCGGTGGCGACTGGGCTTTGGACAGGATTGTGCCTGACGCCATGCGTGCGCTTGCCAAGGGCGAGTCGATCCCTGTTCGCAACAAGGCTTCGACGCGACCCTGGCAGCATGTTCTTGAGCCTTTGGGTGGTTATCTCACCCTTGGCGCGGCACTTGCGACGCGCAAGCGCTTTGATGATTTTGCAAGCGGATTCAACTTTGGCCCCGATCCAAAGGCGAACAGAACCGTCAAGGAGCTGACAGAGGAGATTCTGAAGTGGACGAAGGGCAAGTGGGTGGACAAGTCCGACCCAAAGGCCGTCCACGAAGCTGGGCTTCTCAACCTCGACATCCGCAAGGCAAGGCGCATACTTGGCTGGAAACCAAAGTGGAAATTCGAGAAGACAATTGAGGAAACCGTCAGGTGGTATGTCGCAGTTGGAAACGGCGAAAAGCCTCTTGTTGCGACACAACGGCAAATAATGGAATATTCTACATGACCGCAGCGGAACTTAAGAAAGACATCCTTGAAAAGACGGCCGAGTACTATAGGCTTGTCCACAAAACAAAGCAGAACGAGCCGTTCGTGCCCGGCAAGTCTCGTGTCAATTACGCAGGTCGCGTCTTCGACGAAAAGGAGATGCAGAACCTTGTCGACGCATCGCTGGAGTTCTGGCTCACATATGGACATTGGTCGCGAGACTTCGAGAAGGGGCTCGCCGCCTACCTCGGTGTTCGCTGGGCGCTTCTTGTAAATTCTGGCTCGTCAGCCAATCTTCTCGCCTTTGCAACGTTGACCTCGCCGCTTCTTGGCGAGCGCCAGGTGAAGCGTGGCGATGAAGTGATTACTGTCGCGGCGGGCTTCCCGACGACGATCGCGCCGATTGTGCAATATGGGGCCGTCCCGGTGTTTGTCGATGTCGAGCTTGATACGGCGAACATTGACGCGTCTAAGCTTGAGGCGGCGGTTTCGTTCAAGACAAAGGCCGTCATGCTCGCGCATACGCTTGGTAATCCATTCAACATCAAAGCTGTTAAGGACTTCTGTGAGAAACACAACCTTTGGCTCATCGAGGACAACTGCGATGCTCTTGGCTCGAAGTACGATGGCAAGTTTACCGGAACTTGGGGCGACATTGGGACATCGAGCTTCTATCCTCCGCATCACATGACGATGGGCGAGGGCGGCGCGGTCTATACGGATAATCCGATTCTAAAAAAGATCGCGCTGTCCATGCGTGACTGGGGGCGCGACTGCTGGTGTGAGTCTGGCGTAGACAACACATGCGGCTGCCGATTTACAAAGCAGTTTGGCTCGTTGCCGCTTGGCTACGACCACAAGTATGTATACTCCCACTTTGGCTACAACCTCAAGGCAACCGATCTTCAGGCGGCTGTTGGATGTGCACAGCTTGAAAAGTTTCCTTCGTTCGTCGAGAAACGCAAGGCCAACTTTGCGCGGCTCTACGAGGGGCTGAAGGATTTGCCTCAGCTTGGGCTTTTCGAGAAATATGATGAGAGCGATCCGTCATGGTTCGGCTTCTTGATGACGGTGAAGTCTGGCGCGGGATTTTCGCGCAACGACTTTGCGAAACATCTTGAGTCGAAGAACATCCAGACTCGCAATCTATTTGCGGGAAACATCACAAAGCACCCTTGCTGCGAGTCGCTCAAGGAAGGTGTCGACTATCGCATCGCCGGGTCTCTCGTCAACACCGACACGATAATGAATTCCTCGCTTTGGATTGGTCTCTACCCCGGCATGGGCGACGAGAAGCTTGATTACATGATCGAGACGATTCGCAAGTTTTGTTCGGTCGGGTAGTGCGTGCAGAAGAAAGAATCTCTGATGGAAATATCAATAGAGCAAACCAAATCGCTGGCGAATCGAATCCGTCAGGATGTCGTTCGCATGGCGCATAAGACGCATGCATCTCACATCGGCGCTGCTATGTCTGTGGCCGACGTAATCGCAGTACTGTATGGCGGCGTTGCCAAGGTGTTTCCTGGCGATCCAACAAATCCTCGGAGAGACAGGATTGTCCTAAGCAAAGGACATGCTGGCATGGCCGTTTATGCTGCCTTGGCTGAGTCTGGCTTTTTCCCAAGGGATGAATTGAACCGGTATTATTCAGATGGAAGCGTCTATTCCGGGCATGTGTCCCACAAAGGTGTCCCTGGCGTGGAATTGTCGACTGGGTCGCTGGGGCAAGGCGTGTGTGTCGCCTGCGGCATGGCATTGTCTGGAAAAATGCGGCAAGAAGGCCATCGGGTTTATGCTATAATCGGAGACGGGGAAAACGAGGAGGGGTCTGTCTGGGAGATGGCTTTGTTTGCCGCTCATCAGAAATTGTCCAACTTCACGGTTATTGTCGATCACAACAAGATGCAGGCAATGGGCTTTTGCGACAAGGAGGCCGGAATGGTCGAGCTTGCTTCAAAATGGAGCTCGTTCGGGTGGCATGTCGTGGATGTAGCCGATGGCAACGACCATGCCCAGTTAGCCGTTGCATTGGGTGATGTGGATGTCGAACGTCCGACAGTCGTCATTGCGCACACGGTAAAGGGGAAGGGCGTTTCTTTCATGGAAAACAATCTCCTGTGGCATTATCGCGATCCTCAGGGCGAATTCTACGAGCGTGCGATTCGGGAGCTGGGAGGTGATCCGTCATGCGAAACCATTTGATTGCGGAGCTTGAGAGGATCGCGGAGGAAGATCGCCGCGTTGTCGTGCTGACTGCCGATCTCGGTTATAGCGTGCTTGATTCGTTTGCCCGCAGATTTCCCGGACGCTGCTTTAATGTCGGGATATGCGAGCAGAACATGGCGTCTGTTGCGGCAGGACTTGCGCTTGAAGGGCATGTCGTCTACACTTATTCAATCGGCAACTTTCCAGTAATGCGCTGCCTTGAGCAGATTCGCAACTGCGTCTGCTACCACAATGCCAATGTCAAGATAATCGCAGTTGGCGGAGGCTTTGTCTATGGACAGCTTGGAATGTCGCATCATGCGACCGAGGACATTGCGATAACTAGGGCGTTGCCCAACATGCGTGTGTTTTGCCCGGCAGACCCGGACGAGGCGGTAAAGGTTGTTGGCGCGGCACATGGCATAGATGGCCCATGCTACATAAGGCTTGCGCGAGGCGGGGAGCCGTTGCTTCATCCTTCGTTGCATGGCTATGATGTAAGGAGACTTCTTCCGATAAGAGAAGGGGGGCGTGTCGCCGTCCTGTCAACTGGGCCGGTATTGTCAGAGGCGTTGTCGGCTGCGGAAGCTTTGCGCAAGGAGGGAGTTGAGGTCGGCGTGTATAATTGCATTTGTCTTAAACCTTTTGACGCAGATGCACTTAGATCTATTGCAAGTCGTTATGAAGCCATTGTGTCCATTGAGGAGCACAACGTCATTGGGGGGCTTGGAAGCATAGTTGCCGACCACCTTCTTGCGCTTAGGCCTTCTGCCATGCCGAGGCTTGTCAAATTGGGGCTGCAGGATGTCTATACAAGCATTGTCGGCAGTCAATCATATCTGCGGAAGCATTATGGATTGATGTCTGAAGATGTTGTAAGGGCGGTCAGGGAATTGATCTGATGAAGCGCCTTTTCATCACTGGCGGCACTGGTTTCTTTGGCAAGTCGATGCTTGACTACCGCCTTCGCCATCCTGAATGGAAATGGGCCAAGGCCGAGTGGGTTGTCCTCTCACGGTCGCCAGATAGGTTTGTCGCTTCGTACCCAAAGTTGGCTAATCAGGTTGGCGTTTCTTTTGTTGCCGGCGATGTGCGTGATTTCGCGTTTCCCGAAGGTCGTTTCGATGCTATTGTCCACGCCGCGACAAGTGCGGTCACTACGCTTTCAGACGAAGAAATGACAAGCGTCATTGTCGATGGTGCGCGGCGTGTCGTTGATTTTGCCAAGGCCGCCGATTGTAAGGCGCTGCTTTTCACAGGCTCAGGGGCAGTGTATGGCCCGCGTGCATCGCTGTCGTGTGAAGAGGACAATTGTGTGCCAACAACTGCGTATGGGAAGGGCAAAATGTCGGCAGAGAGGCTGCTTGTAGATTCTGGGCTTGATGTCAAGATTGCCCGTTGCTTTGCTTTTGTTGGACAGTATCTCAATCGTGGCATCCAGTACGCCATCGGAAACTTCATCCAGAATTGCCTTGACGGGAAGCCCATCGTCATCAACGGTGACGGCACGCCGCTTCGCAGTTACTTATATGCCGATGATTTGGTGGAATGGCTGTTTGCTATCCTCGAGCGCGGCGAAAGAGGAAGGCCGTACAATGTCGGCTCTGATCGGGCGGTGTCGATACGTGAACTTGCGGAGACGGTTCGCGCCATCCTAGATTCAAAGAGCGAAATCGTAGTGAAGGGTACGCCGGTTCCTGGCGCGAAACCATCTGTCTACGTTCCGAATATAGATCGAGCCCATAATGAACTTGGACTCGAAGTCAAAGTGGCGCTTGAAGATTCGATAAGATTATCGGTTTGACGCGTGCATTAGTTCTCGTTGTCGTCATTTTGGGCGCGTTGCATTTTCCAGAGCGAGAAAGAACCATCTTTTTTCAGTGGTTGAAATTTGCATCCTTTTGACTCGAAAATCGGCATGACGTTTTTGACGTCATCGTCTGAATAGAACAAAACTAGGGCATTGGTTGGTAGCAAAGGCACGAAACGCTGGATTTTTGCGATGAAGTTCAATATTGCCTTGCGTTGTTCATCCTTACATGGAATATAAGCGAGTCCCTCCATAAACTTTTCTTCGTCGGCGCGGCCGTTAAGTGCATTTTCGCCCCTAAACCAGACTCTTGCCCCATGCTTCAGCAGTGGATAATAGAAGTCGCATCTTCCTTCGATGTTTTCCGCGACGATAACATTGCCGCCTTTTTCAATGAAAGCGCTGTTGCTGTCTACGAAATTACAACAGGCATCAGTGAAGTCGCGTTGGGGCTTTGCTCTTGTATATGAGATTGCGTGATGTGCTGCCCATAGGGCTATTCCTGCTATGGCGAGGGCGGTGACAGTCTTGGGGCCTCTGCGAGAAAGTGCACAAACGGCAAGCAGTAGGCAAGGGACGTAGAACGTCCATAGATAGTAATGCGCGTAGCGCCCGCCAATAGTCATTAGCAGAGGAATCGACAGAATAAAGGCAGCAAGCAGCCAGTCTCTCCCTTTGAGTTTTCCTGTCAATAGTGCGAGAATACACAGGAGAGGGCCAAGTACGTCACGGGAATATCCGCAAACAACGCGTTCCCAGAATGGCTCGGGGGCGTATCCAGTTATTGAATTGAAGTAGACATAGGAGCCAAGGAGACGTATGAGGTCCATTTGCAGTGCATAATATCCCACAACAATGGCGAATCCGAGGGCGAATCCTCCGGCTGCCGCGAAGCCGCGCAGTATGACTGTCTTACGTTCCTTTGAATTGTCTACTGTTGCAAGAAGGAACAGGCCGAAAAAGAACATCAGCGGCAACGGATACGGCGCGGCGAAGAAAAGGGCGGTAGCAGCAATGAACGTTCGCAGGAGATGGTGGCCTTTTGTTTCTTCGCGGGCGATGGCGTCTGCGAAAATGGCGGTTAAAAGAAGCACAAGTACGTCTGGACGTGCAGTTGTCAGCTCCGGTGCAAATGCCCATCCACCCCAAAACAGGAATACAAACGCCGTGTCGGCCCATATCGAGTTCCACCACTTGCGCCTATGAGCGATGGCGGCAATGCAGACGCATGCGGCATAGCCGATTGCAACAGACAGCGATATTACTGCAAAATGCGATGCTCCAAATATCTTGGCCCAGACATAAATTAGCAATGGGTAAAACGGGTTGTAGGCGCAGGCCGACACGGTCGACCATTCCAGCCCGCGCAATGCCTTCATGAACATGCCGTCGCATAGGCAGAGCTCATCGCACCATGGGAATGTGCAGCTGTCTATGAAAACAATAGCTGTTGTCGCGGGTATTACAGCCAGCAATGCGGCGGGATGCCTCTTTGCCCAATTGATAACCAGTCCAAATATAGTATCTTTTCCTGCGCCGTTCATTTTCCCGGCTCCTCGAAATTGATGCGCTCTTCCTCGATGACGAGGGGCTTGTTCTTGACCTGCGTCCAGATTGCGCCGATGTATTCGCCTATTACGCCAATGAAGATGAGCTGCACTGACGAGAAGAAAAAGAGTCCTATTACGAGCGGAGCGAGGCCGACGGCGAAACTGTTCCAGAAGACTATCTTGTAGACGAAATAGACGCCTGCCGCGAAGAGACTGAGGGCGGCCAGTGCAAAGCCGATGAACGCCGCAAGGCGAAGTGGCAGCTTTGTGTGGTTGACGAATCCTGTCATGGCGTAGTCGTAGAGAGAGAACAAGTTGTTCTTCGTCTTGCCATGTTGTCGCGCCTGTTGTTCGTATGGAACTTCAACGCGCTTGAAGCCGATTTCCGCGACAAGGCCGCGCATATAGGGGTATGGCTCGTGGAACTTTCTGAGTGCGTCCACAACGCACCTGTCGTAGAGCCCGAAGCCCGTGAAGTTCTCTATCTGCGGCGTTTCGGAAAGTGCCTTGATAAGCTTGTAGTAGCAGCGGCGCAGAAGGAACATGACGGGCGACTCTTTGCTCTTCGGCTTGACGCCGCAGACAATCTTGGCGCCTGCTTCCCACTCTCTGATGAAATCGTGGATTACCTCCGGGGGCTCTTGCAGGTCGGCGCACATCACGACGACAGCGTCGCCGGTGGCGGCGAGAAGTGCATTGTAAGGTGAGCGGATTTGTCCGAAGTTGCCCGCATTGAAAATGGCCTTGAGCCGCCGGTCTTCGCTGCACATCTTCCTGATGAGATCTCGAGAACCATCCGTCGAGGCGTTATCGGCGAGGATGATTTCATAGTCGTACTCGGCATGTGCGGACATGACCTCGGTTATGCGGCGATACAGCTCGGGGATGTTTTCCTCTTCGTTGTAGCATGGCGAGACTATGCTTATCATTTTCATTTCGACGGCGTCTCCTTGAACGAGTAGTATTTGTGTGCCCAGTAGGTGGCCAGCGTAAGGGCAATGCTTATCGTGAGTTGCACGATATATGCGTTCATCTTGAGCTTGGTGACCATGAGCCAAATCAAGAGAACGTTGAGAAGGGATTGGCCGCCATACACGACGTAGAAGCGCAGGTACTCGCGCCACCAGCACCCAGAGGAGCGATATGTGATGAAACGGTGCGTGACGAACGACATCGTTATCCCGAGGACAGCGGCGACGGCCGATATGAGCCAGTCCGGCCAGATTCCGTTTAACGCCCAGTAGAGGCCGGCGAACACGGCATAGCCGAACACGAAGTTCCACACCCCCACGATCAGAAATCGCAGGGGCTGCGAATTGTTCCAGCCTATTATGGTACGTGTTGCGCCCATTTGCACAAATTATACCAAAATCTCCTTTTGCCCGCTGAGGATAAATTTTGATACAATACACAAAAAATATTCTCGTGAAGCGAATTCTATATGTCTCTAGCACTCGTCGACCCTGGTTTGAGAACCAGAGTTGTGCGGATCATTTTGCCAATGCCCCATACTCGATTGATGCGATTGGCTATAATCTTGAGAAACTTGGCTGGACGGTAGGTTGGTGTGGATGGAAGGGCTCGAAAAATCCATTTGTCCTTGCAAAGCGTATTGACGAGTTTAAGCCGGACATTATCTATACATACGGCTCTACTGTGGCGTTGCATCCGTTGTTTTGCCGCAAGTTGCTATGCAAGCACAATACGTTCAAGGTCGTGCATGGATGGGATGACCACTACGGTAGAATTTGGGGCAACCTCTTTGGGTGGCCAGGCAAGGTCTTCATGGATTGGATGGAGAAGCGCATCGTTAAAAACTCAGATGCGGTTGTGACGCTAAGCTACGAACTGCAGAAGATAGGACGGCGTTGGGGCGTTGAGTGCAAGTACATTCCAAACGGTGCCGACCCCATTGAAGATTTGCCGCGTTCTGATAAGATTAAACTTGAAGGGCGCTTCAAGATTGTCTATACAGGAGACAAAGCGAAGTGGAAGCGGACGGCAGACATTTGTTTGGCAATGGCTCCACTTCCAAATGATATCAAGCTCTATCTTACAGGGAAAAACGAGGCCTATCTTGAACGTTATGCAAGCGACAACTGCATTTTCCTTGGATGGCTTACGAAAGAAGAGCAGTATGGCGTAATGGAGCAGGCCGATGCCTTTGTGTGCACATCGAACCAAGACTGCAACGCGAAGTTGCAGGAGTATCTTCGCTGGAAGAAGCCGATTCTCGCTTACGATGGCGAGGCGAACAATTTCTTCAAGAACGGCGAGACCGCGCTCCTTGCCAAAGACGGCAACTACGCGCCGCTGATCAAGAAGCTTGCCGCCGATCCCGAGTTGTGCAAGTGCATAGCCGTGAACGCAGAACGGGAGATACCAGTATATAGCTGGCGAGAAATCGCAGAGCAGTTTGATGAATACTTTTCCGAATTGACATCGGAGCGGAAGCTGTGATACAATTGATTGCAACTGAAATACATGAAGGGAGTGTTTGTATGACGGCAATGATAACAGCACGAGTTGATGCTGAGAAAAGAAAGACAGCGGAGAAGATCTTCTCTGAGGTTGGACTTACTACATCAGCAGCGGTTAATCTTTTTATATGCGCGGTTGCCATGAACGGAGGCATTCCTTTCAAGATAGGCGTGAAGAATGCAGAGGGATATGAGTGGAATGCTCCTTCTGTCGAGAAAAAAGGGGGACTTAAACTCGGAATTGCCGAGGGGAAGTACAAGTTTCCGCCAGATTTTGACGAGAGGTTCGATGCAATGGATGCAGAGGTTGCCGAGTTGTTTGGTTGAAAGGTGGTTTCAATGAAACTTCTTGTCGATACGCATTTGTTGATTTGGTCAACGACCAATCCCTCGAAGCTTTCTGAAGCAGCAAGGAAGATGTTGACCGACGGCGAAAATGAATATTACTTCAGCTCCGCCTCGGTCTGGGAGATTGCGATAAAGCGCAGGAAACATCCCGACGACATGCCGATGTCGGCGGCGGCGGCGAGACAACTCTTTGAGGAGGTTGGATGCATTGAACTGCCTGTACTTTCAAGGCATTCTGCCGAGGTGGAGAATTTGCCGGCAATACATGCCGATCCGTTTGATCGCATGCTTGTCGCGCAGGCGCGCTTAGAGGGGATGAAGCTTCTCACACACGATGGAATCATACCCGAGTACGGTGATTTTGTCATAAAGGTGTGAACATGGGTGCGGCATGAAGCTACTATTCATAGACCATGAATGCCATAGGAAGACTCGCTCCGCAGAGTTCTTCTTTGCGGTGGGACAATGCCGCGCGGGAGATGACTGTCTGTCCATGGGCTGAGATTGTGGGAGAAATAATAGAAAATTCTTTATTGCAATGAAATCAAAATCATATCCATCTGGTGCAGTGGTCTACGAAATCCCGTACTTTGTCGATGCCCGAGGCGCATTGAATGTCCTTGAAATCAGCAAGGAATTGCCGTTTGAATGCAAACGCATCTTTTACACTTATACAGTTCCTGATGGACAAGTGAGAGGAGAACATGCCCACAAGAAATGCGAGCAGTTTTTGATATCATTGCTTGGTAGAGTTTCTGTCCTTGTAGACGATGGCTGTGGACATCGAGATGAAATACTTCTGGATTCTCCGTCGAAGGGGCTTTGGCTTCCGAGTGGTTGCTGGGGGGAGCAGTCGGGGCATTCTCAAGATTGCATTTTGTTGGTTTTGGCTTCTGCAGAATATGACAATGATGACTATATCCGTGTGTACAACGAGTTTTTGAAATGGAAGAAGGAGCTTGGGCAATGATGATACCGATTGCTAATCCAAAGGCATCCTACTTGGCTTGTAAGGAGTTGATAGACGATGCTGTCTTTCGCGTACTTGAGAGCGGGTGGTATGTTCTTGGAAAAGAAGTCTCCGATTTTGAGAGAAGTTTTGCTCAGTGGTGTGGTTGTTCTCATGCCGTTGGTGTGGCTAATGGAACGGATGCCGTGGAGATTGCGCTTAGATCGGTCGGTGTCCATGAGGGGGATTGCGTTGTCACTGTGTCCAATACGGCAAATGCAACGGTCTCTGCTATCGAGCGCATAGGCGCAGTGCCTGTATTTGTAGATGTGCGCGAGGATACTTACACGATGGACCCAGGCAGTTTGTCTGAGGCTTTAATGATGCGGGGGGCAAAGGCCGTAGTTCCAGTTCACCTTTATGGACATCCAGCTGACATGCCTGCCATTTGTTCCATTGCTCATGGCGCAGGCGCTGCTGTTGTTGAAGATTGTGCGCAGGCACACGGGGCGACGATATGCGGCAGAAAGGTTGGAACCTTTGGAGACGCGGCTGCCTTTAGCTTCTATCCGACAAAAAATCTCGGTGCTATCGGTGATGGCGGGGCAGTTGTATCTTCTGACAATGCTGTTGCAGATCGAGTGATGCTTCTTCGTCAGTATGGATGGCGCAAGCGATATGAAAGCGAGTCGAAGGGCGTTAATTCTCGGCTCGACGAGATTCAGGCTGCAATTTTGTCCGTGAAGCTTAAATCTCTTGCACTAATGAATGGTCGGCGGAGACAAATTGCTGAATTCTACAATAGGGAGTTCTCGAAACTTCCAATTGAGCTTCCATTGACCGGCCCAGGATGTGAGCATGTCTATCATCAGTATACTCTCCTTTGCGACAGAAGAGACGACTTTGTGGCGCACCTGAAACTGGCTGGAGTTGGTACTGGAATTTTGTATCCCGTGCCAATACACAAGCAGCCAGCATACATCGACGATTTCTCCGATGTCATCCTTCCTGTTACAGAAAGTTTGGCGGATAGGATTGTTTCGATTCCTGTGTATCCTGAGTTGACGGATGATGAAGTGCATAGAGTTGTCCACGCGGTTAAGAGTTTCTTTGTGAAAACATGAAAGGAATAGTATATTGCACATATTTCAACAAGGGATACCTCAGCAGAGGCATCGTATTGCTACGTTCCCTATCGCGTTTTTCCCGTGACTATGTGGTGGAGGTTCTGTGTTTTGATGAAGAGACGTACGCATTTCTTTCAAGGTATGATTTTGGCAGTGTGGTGCCGGTGCCGATTTCGGAGTTCGAGTCTCGCCATCCAGAGCTGACAGCCGTCAAACCTACGCGTTCCCGCGGCGAATACTTTTTCACCTGCACAAGTTCGTGGACGCAGGATGTCCTCGCCCGACATACCGAGTCGTCGATGGTCATATATCTTGATGCCGATATGAAGTTTTTTGCTTCGCCGGATCCAATGCTTGAGTCCATGTCGGACAAGGACATCATCATTTGTGATCACAACTTTGAGCGGGATTACGAACTTCAGGCGGAGCATGGACGCTTCAATGTTGGCTTTGTTGCATTCAGGAATAATGAAGTTGGAGTCGATTGCCTCTCTCGCTGGGCTTCGGACTGCATTGACTGGTGCTATGACCGCGCTGAAGACGGGAAGTATGCAGACCAGAAGTATCTCGATGCTTGGCCCGAAAGATATGGAGACCGTTTATATGTAGCTCCCAAAGGCGTTGACCTTGGACCTTGGGGGATAGGCAAAGACGAGTTAACTGTAAAAGACGGATTGCCATATATTAGCGATGAGCCGGTGATTTTATATCATTACCAGGGACTTCGTCTGTTTGGAAAACGTCATTACTATCTTGGCTATTACTATCATCATCCGGTGTCGAAGATACTGGAAGTGCTGTACGAGCCCTATATCCGGGAGCTTTCTGCAGTTGAAGAAGAGTTCTCATTGTCAGGTAATGGCGGCAACGCGCGCTACGCCCGAGGGAATTTACTTTACAGACTTTTTACTGGATATTGGCTGGGCTGGCCCAGGCTGGCTGATGCGCAACTTCTTATACAGAGGCTCTTTAGGTGAAGGACGGCACACGATGATTCATGACGCGCATATCCCCGTGGTTTTGTTTGTCTACAAGAGGACAGACACTCTGCGTGTTACATTGGAATCGCTTCGTAAAAACAAGGTTAGGTTGCTCATAGTATATTCCGACGCAGCAAAGATTGAAGACGATCGACTGGCGGTTGATGAAGTTAGAAAAATGGTCTCGCAGATTGACTGGTGTGAACCGGAGTTGCATTTTGCTGAATCGAACAAGGGGCTCGGTCGAAGCATAAGAGAAGGCCTTGACGATGTTTTTTCAAGGTTCGAGGCTGCCGTTGTCTGTGAGGACGACTTGGAATTTGTTGAGGGAACTTTGGATTATCTTACCCAAGCCTTGTTGCATTATGCCGATGATTGCAAGGTCATGTCGGTGACTGGGTATACAAATGCAAATATAACACCAGACGATGTAGGGGTCAATCCTTATTTTGATGGACGTTTTGAATGTTGGCTTTGGGGCACATGGCGGCGCGTCTGGAAGGAAATGAAGTCGCGCACGGCCCTTGAGATGATGAATATGGTTAAGCAGCGCGGCGAAGATCCCTATGGCTGGGGCGGGGATCTCCCGCATATGGCCAAGATGGAAATGGTGTCCAATATTTGGGCGGTGCGCATGTGCTATCTGCATATTTATGAGCACGGTCTCGTTTTGCGTCCGCCATGGAGCATGGTCAATCACATCGGATGGGGAGACGGATCTACTAATTGCTGCGCGAAGAACTGGGAGTACAACGGCGCGCTGAAAGTTGCTCCGCCGATTCCTGAGGCTTGGCCGGACCCCGTCATTAATCTTCAGTGTTCTCGGCTTAACAGGAAGATGTACAAGCGCCCATGGGTAGATGTATTTCCAACGGCTGTTCCAATCGCGAGAAGATTGCTTCGCGGCATGGGGATAAAAGTATGAACTGATTGCGGAGGTAACTCATGCCGACAAAGCACTATTTTGTATTTAATAATTTCGAGCCAATATCCCAGCTCAACAAAGAGGCATGGGACTCTCTGAGGGTGGGGACAGAAAATCCGGCGTTCCAATTTGAGGCAACTTTAAAAGAATACGAGTCAAATTGTGCTAGACGAACGGACTGCCGTGAAATGGCGGAAGCCATACGAGATGCTGTTTTATCGATTGGTGCAGAAGTGTCGGCTGTTGTTTCGCTTGGTGCAGGCAAGGGAATTGTTGAATGGCATCTGAAAAAGCTTCTCCCGTCGTTGCCCCTAATTTGCACGGATTACGCGGAATCTGGTGTTGCAAGTTTGCGGCGACTATTCCGTACATGTGACAAAGTTATGGCATTTGATATGCTGAGGGGAGATTACAGCGTATTTGGCAAAGATGCTGTTTTGCTGATGAATAGAGTGTCGACGGAATTCACGCCGTCAGAGTGGAGGCAGATATTCAAATCATGTAAGTCCGCGGGGATAAAGTATATTTTGTTTATTCCGACAGAGCTGGCATCAATAAGGTTGAAAGTTATGGGGACACTGCGCCATTTTGCAAGAAAGGCTTTGCGTCGTCGGGATACATTTTGCGGCTGGCTTTATAGCCAACGGGAGTTTGATCGATTGATGTCTTCCGAGTATCTGATTGAATCGATGCAGAAGATTGGCGACAGTGCTTTGTACAAACTTAGGGCTCGGTAGATTACGCATATCGACAACCATAGAAAATAATGTAATCTATGTGGAAAATTATATATTTCATCATGAAGATGCTTCCAGGCCATTATGCGAAAATGGCTATGTGGGTGGCGATGGAAAAGGTAGGGATGGTGCCATTGCTGTGCGATGAAGGGTATCATATTATTCAGCTTTTGGCATTTACAAATGAAAGATTTCTTATGCCTTGGGAAGGCGGGGGGATATGCTCGTTGGTAAAGTGGCAACTTTTGTATTGGAAATCAGATATCCCATCTATTGGATGCGATAGATTTGCTGTAAGGAATTTTATCAGAGCGCGAGGGTTGTCAGATATCTTGGTCCCGCTCTGTCCAGACGAGGAGTCGGTATGGGATGATGTAGAATCTATCGACTTTTCTAAATTGCCAAACGCATTTGTTTTAAAGTGCACCAATGGGTCAGGTCTTGTCGAGATTGTTCGCGATAAGTCGAAACTTGACATTGAGATTATGAAGTCAAAGATGAAAGCGTGGCTACAAAGCGACATCTCAAAACTCTATCGTGAATTTCAATACGCTAATGTGAAAAATCGAATTATTTGCGAGCGGTTGATATCGACTGAAGATGGCAAGGCGCCCAAAGATTATAAGATAATGTGTTCGAATGGGCGTCCTCTATTTGCGTGGATTGATTATGATAGATTTTCTGGTCATGAACGAATATATGTTGATCTTGATTTTGTTGCGCAGAATGTGCGCTCTAATTTTATAAAGTCGAGAAATGGGGCTGTTTGTTTGAGTGAGAAACCGTCGAATTGGGAGAGAATGCTAGAGGTTGCCTCCATTCTTTCAAAAGGGATTCCAATTGTCAGAGTGGACTTGTACTCGGAAAATGGACGTGTGTATTTTGGTGAATTGACATTTACTCCAGGCGGAGGAATAGAGACGACGGTTCCATTTTCATTCTCGCAAAAACATGCGCAAGAGGCGGACATACGCGAATTTCTCAACGTGTCGCAATCCGTTTCGGGTTGTACGAAGCATAAGGAGATGGTGTAATGCTATTTGCAGGTGATTATGCGCCGAATGGTCGCACCGTGAGTCTCCCTAATAGGATGAACGGCATTGCTCTGTTGGCAAATCTTGAGACCCCTTTAATAGATGACGTGCCGCTTCCTCCTGTTGAATTTAAATCGGGGCCGAGTCTTTATAGCGCAGGCCTCGGATTGCAAGGAATCGGAAATGCGCCGATTGTATTTTCTATCGCCAATAATCATAGCATGGACTATGGGATTGCGGGCTTGACAAGCACTATGCGGCAGCTCGATAAATTAGGGGTTAGATATGTTGGTGCTGGGTTGTCGGTCTCTGCCGCTCGCAATCCTGTCATTGTTGATGCCGATGGCCTGCGCGTTGGTATTATAGGGTGTCGTGAATCGCAGTTCGGCTCTAAGAATTGTGCAGATATGGGATGGTGGGTCTTTGATGCAATTAGTGATTTGAAGACTAAAGTTGATAAGATTGTAGTCTCAGCCCATGCTGCTGCGGAAGATTCGCCATTCCCAAGTCCTGCGATTTGCCGTCTTTATAGGCGATTTATAGACTTTGGCGCTGATGTTGTTCATGGCCATCATTCCCACGTTCCCCAGGGCTGGGAGTCATATCATAATGGCTTGATTTTCTACGGGCTCGGTAATTTTGTCGCTGATCCTATTGTCTGGCCTAATTTTGCAAACAGATGGTCGCTTGTCGCCGATGTCGATTTTTCATATGCAAAGCCCAAGGTCTCTGTTTTTTGCTGCGAGTGTGTGCCTGATGGCGCGAAAGGTGTGTCCGTGCGTAAATGCGAGGTTCGTAAAGGGAGCAAGATAGACAGGTATTTAGAAGTGTGTTTGCGTGCTCTTTCAGATGAAAAACTGACAGAAGGGTACTGGCAGGATGCTGCCTGTCGCCTTTATGAGAGGACGTATGGAAGTCCCCTTTGTCATCCTAGTTTTGCAGCGAGTCGACTAGATAGGCATGGTCGGATTCATTTTATCGCAGAAGGTTTCCGTAAGATTACAGAGGGGGTATTAGGTCGACGGCTTCCTTCGCAACGGACGATCTCAGCTGCGGCAAACGCCTACAATTGCATGCAATGTCTTAGCCATTCAGAGATGATAAAGACGGCAATGGGCATGGCACTTGGTAATATTTATGATTTGAGAAACGCTGACATAACAGCCGATTGTGATTTTATATTTTCATTTATGAAGGAGTTTTGAGTCAACGTCGCACTCTGCCTATATTCCAGATACTATTAATAAATATATTGAAGGAGGTTGAAAATGAGCATCAGAAGTGCTGTTTCTGAAATGAAAACTTTTATTAAGAAGTTAGGTTTTTACTCGAGAGAGTTCCGTTTCCATCGTTCTTACTCGCAATATGGCGAAGACTTGCTGTTACAAGGATTTCTTGGCGAAAAATGGAGTTGGAATTACAAGGGCTTTTGGGTGGATATTGGAGCGCATCATCCAAGTAATCTTTCCAATACAAAGGCATTCTCCATAAATGGTTGGCGAGGAATCAATGTAGATGCTTCTTCTGAAGCAATATCGCTGTTTAACCAAAGCCGTAAAAGAGATATTAATGTAAATGTCGGCATTGGATTGGAGCCTGGTAATCTTGATTATTACAGAATGGCCAGTTCGCCGATGAATACTTTTTCCAAAGAATTGGCTTATAGCATGGCCATGAGAGGTACTAAGATTGTCGAGGTCGTTAAAGTCCCGGTAATCACGATGAAAGAACTTCTTGATACAAAGTTACCACAAGGACAGCATATTGATTTTTTATCTATTGATTGTGAAGGAATGGATTTCGATGTGCTCAGATCCAACGATTGGAGTTTGTATCGTCCGGATTATATTTTGGTTGAGATATATACTGAGGATAAGAATTGGTTGATACCATCTTGTCCTGTAACACAATATCTAAACGAGCGAGGATATGAATTTGTTGGGCAGGGATGTATGACGACATTTTACAAACGCGTGCGGTGAGGATGCATATACATTGCCGTAATGCTGAGGAAAGCTTTAATGACATTGATTGCTGTCATCCAGCATAGCATTGTTTTGAGAGAGTATATGTTGTGCGATGTCAAGAATTCTGACCATGCGTATGGAATAATGCCTGTAAAGTAACCATGGCCAGTTATGATAAGTAGGAAAGCGGGATATGCAATGTCTATCGGAACTCCCCATTTGAGGAATCCGAAGCGGTTTGCTGCGGTCTCGGCAAGGGAATAAAAACCGTATATTGAAGACAACCATGTTATTGCTATAAGCCACGGAATAGACCACCAGTATTCAGAATACAGATCTCCATGTGGTAGCATTGCGATTAACTGTCGGCCTATTATAAGAAATGGGATTGCGAGTAACAAGCAGAATATACCATTTGCTGAAATGGATTTGATCACTAAGTGGCGTGTGTCTTCCTGCTTCGCTGCGGTGTCTGCTATAAATGGGAAAATCGTGAACGCAAGAGTGGCGGCAAGAAAACCTGCAATCTCCGAGAATCGTGTTGCCATGTAGTAGCCGGCAGAGTCGAGATCGGGGAGGCGTTGGCGGATAATGGTTGCCTCAACAAGGCCGTAAAACCCTGTGGCAACGCCCCATCCAAAGAATATGACTAGCAGGGCGGAGAACTTTTTGATCGTTTCTTTCGTCCAATATGGCTCGGCTTTGACGGAAAGCTCCTTGCGGAGTGCGACCACGGAAGCGATGATGCTGAACACTGGTGTTGCGGCCTGTCCGACGAAGTAGCCGGTGATGGCGCGGAAGGGCATTGAGATAAGCATTGCGATCAGACGTACTGGCGCGCCAACGATGCTGAGGAGTGATTGCGCCTTGAATTTTTTGAGCGCTTGGAGCGCGTTGGAGTAGATCGGCGCGACGGCGCCGACAAACGAGGCGGCGATGATGACGAGACCAAGCGAGCCCTCGACGATTCTGATGCGCTCAAGGAAGAGTGGCAACGTGAAGCGCGCGACGATGATGGCGAGGAAAAGAAAGACGGCGGTCGCGGCAAATACGCCGCGCATTAGGGTCTTTAGCTTGCCGAACTCCTTATTGATGGAAAGGCGGGTCAGCTCATTGCGGAAGGTGTTGGCGAAGGCGGCGACGGGAATCGCGAGGAAGTTGGCGAACTGGGTGAGCGGCTGTACTGCGCCGAGCTCGGAAGGGTCGACATACTTCGGCACGAGCCACAGGCCGACAAAGGCATTGAGTAAGTCGGCCGCGCGGCAAGCGCAGAAGAGCATCAGCGAGTACCACCAGAAATCGCCGAGCCGGGTGTGGAGTTTGGTGAGAATCTTCACGGCTATTTGGAGAACGGGTTGATGACTTTGACGCCGGCAAAGTTCATGTCGGAGACATTGCGCGTAACGATGACAAGATTGTGAGCGAGCGCAATGGCAACAATCTGCGCGTCAAGCGGCGGGCGCGGATGCCCGGCGGAATCGGCCTCGGCCATTATCTCGCCCCATTTTTTGGCGGCGTCCATGTCGAAGGGGAGTATGCTGTCTCCATATTTCTCGATGATGTCGCTCTCAAGCCATTCTGTCAGCGGCTTTCGTCTTGGGTCTTCTGGATTGAGCTTGCGGATGCCGTGGAGGATCTCGGCAATTGTTATGGCCGATATAAAGAAGTCGTTGCCGTCGAAATGACGCTGAAGCCAAGATACCACAGCTGGATTTGGCCTCTTTTTTCGCAGCTCGCTTAGGACGCAAGTGTCGACAAGATAGCGCATGACTAGGCTTCCTCTGCGAAGTTGACTGGCGTTGCCCGTCCCGAGCCACGTGAGCGCGGTGCGATCAAGGGCGCGATGTCGGCATCGATTGGGCAGTTCATAAACGCCTCGACAATGTTCTTCTTTCTCTTGGGCTGAATCTTGGCGCGGTACAGCTTGTAGGAAATCACCACGACAAGGGGTTTTCCGTGTCGTGTTACTACTTGCGGCTCGCCGTTCCATGCGGTGTTAGCCACAGAAGAGAACTTGTTTTTCGCGTCTTGCAATGCCCAGGTCATTTCTCATTCCCGATTTTGGCTAGTCTGTCTAGATGTTGGTATTGTACCATATCACTTCTCATCACGCAATAGCCGTCACGCAATTTAGGGCTCGGTCCCGCGTGGTTACTCAGCCCCGCGTAGCTTGACTATTTTGCAGAGGTAGACGTCTGCCGGTTTTCCAGTGCTAAACGACGGCATCTTGAAGGTCTTGATTGGCTGAAGGGCATATTCCTTAGCGTGTTCCCGGTAGTGCTGGAGGTTGTAGGCGTGCTGCGAGTCGGCAAGCGTGTAGAGCTTGGCATCGGGCTCGACCTTCAAAATCGACTCGATAACTGGAATCGGGTCGCTGTTGGCTATGTTCGTAGTCGCGGTGCGAATCGGAAGCGACATTAGCATTTGGTTCGATCTCTCGCCAATGACTATCGCGTCTTTTGGCAACAGCTTTGCCATCTCCTTCGCCGTCTCAGCGTGGAAATGTGTGCCAGGGCGAACTAGCTCCACGAAAGCGCTTCTCCAGTTGGGCGTCGCGAGATACATCGCAATCACACAAAGCGGAAGGGCGAAGACAGAGATCGCCCTGCGAGGAAGCCGCTTGTTGAAGCCGAAGATCGCCACGAGGAAAATCGCAGACACGGCAAGCGATACCACAAGCGGAGCAAAGTACTCGCCCGCTTCTTTCTTCATGTATGGCGCAAGCTGAACCGCCGGAAGCGCGGCAAATATCACTGACGACGCGACGAAAGCCGCCGCCGCCCATGCAACAACTTCAATCGCCTTCAGCTTGAACCCGCGAAGGGCGGCTATTCCAATCGTTGCCGCGACGGTGAAGACGAACATAAGCGGCCATGTCGCGCCCCAGACGTTCTTCTGCGGTAAGTTGTATATGCGCGAGTAGAAGTTTTGCGATACGGTTGGCGGCGCAGAGTATGTCGCGAGGAAGATGGCGCCAACGCCGCAGACTGCAAGCACCACGCCGAGGGGGATCGCAACTTTCCGCCATCTCTCCCGCTCGACATCTCCTTCGTCGAGTTCCTGCGAAATCGCGCAGAGCAATATTGGCAACATTGCTACGACTGGCAGGAAGTAGTGGGTGTAGATCGTGTTCATCACCGACACCGCCGCAACGTATGCGGGGATGGCGAGGAAGAGGACGAGGCGTCCATTCCAGCGCTTGTTGATTGCGGTTCTCGCGGCCATCGCAAATGGAATGGCTGCGAGCAGCGGAGCAAGCGCGCCGAGCAGCTGGATCGAGGGATCTCTCGGGAACGCCGAGAGGCCTTTGAAGTGAGAGGCAAAGTCAAATAATGAAGGAAGCGCATAGTGGGATGCCGCTTTCTCGAGCACAGCCCAGACAGACGTCCCTGCGCGGGCGGCGTCAGGAAGAACCGAGAGCGCCACGATAAGCTTAAACAAGAAAGAACTTGCGATTGCGACACCAAGGAACATAGCAAGCCGCTTGATGCTGGACTTAAGCGCATTTCCTTCGACCACGCCAGCCGCGGCAATTGGCAGAAGAGCCCAAACGGAGGGCTTGATAAGGACGATTGAGCCAGCCAAAAGCCCTGCGGCGGCGACGCGCCAAATTGATCGCCCCGTCGCGCAGACATAAGAGAGCACGAGGATTGCGGCGATGAGAGCGTCGTTGCTGGCAGTCCGCTCGTATGCGACGACCATTGGCACAAGTGACACCGACGTGCAAAGGGCGAAAGCAGCTATCGCGCCGGTTCGTTTGGTGATATGGCAGAAGGCGGCGAGCCAAGCGCAGAGGTAGATTGCGAGGAAGGGGATTCGCCAGGTCCAAGTCGATAGACCGAAGACCAGGTTTGCCAGGTAGCTTAGCCAATGTGTACCTGCTGAATAGGCGTAAGTGCATGACTCGCCGCGCGGCAGATCAACGAAAAAGCCCCAGACGAGCTTTTCCTTGCCGCCGGAGAGGTAATATCCCTCGTCGGTTGCGTTGTAGCCGTATTCCCACACGGACTGTATGCCGGGGTCGCATGATATCCACGGCAGCCGGAAAAGCAGATAGACGGCGGTGAAGGCGAGCAGTAACAGCCAGAATTTCATCTTGCTGTCGTTTGTTTCGATAAAGGGAGTCGCATTCATTGGAGAAAATGTTTTCTTTTACCTAACGATGAAAATAGTGTATCAAATGCCGCCTTGCCCGGTCAATGTTCTAGTCGCTCTTGCGCTCTGAGAGGTAAAAAGAGTATAATATCCAGAAATCGCCTACCTGATAAACTCTTATGGCGGTTCGGATAAACTCTAAACAGAAAGGAAAGACAAAAATGTCTCGTGCATATAACTTCTCGGCGGGTCCCGCTGTCCTGCCGCTCGAAGTCCTCCAGGACGCGCAGAAGGATCTTGTTGACTACAAGGGCTGCGGAATGTCTGTAATGGAAATGTCCCACCGTGGCAAGGATTATGACGCCATCCATCAGGAGGCGATTGCCACATTCAAGGAGCTCTGCGGGCTCGGCGACGACTGGTCCGTTTGCTTTATCCAGGGCGGCGCGTCGATGCAGTTCGCGATGATCCCGATGAACTTCCTCCCGAAGGGCGGCGCTGCCGACTACGCTAAGCAGGGCACCTGGTCCAACAAGGCCCTCAAGGAAGGCCAGAAGGTCGCGGCTCTCCGCGGCGCGACGGTCAACGTCTCTTGCGACTGCGCGAAGGACATCCCGACCCGCATGCCCAAGCCGGACGAGTGGAAGTGGGCCGACGGTTCCGCCTACTATCACCTCTGCTCGAACGAGACGATCGCCGGCGCGGAGCTCAAGGAGTTTCCGAAGGTCGCAGGCCCCCTCATCTGCGACATGTCGTCCGACATCCTCAGCTGCGAGCGCGACTACAACAAGTTTGACATGTTCTACGCCGGCGCCCAGAAGAACCTCGGTCCTTCCGGCATGGCCGTCGTCGCGATCAAGAAGGAACTCGCTGCGAAGGGAGACGACAAGATCCCGACGATGCTCCAGTACCGCACCTACGTCGACGAGAACTCGCTCTTCAACACTCCGCCGACCTGGGGCATCTACATCTTCGGCGAGACGATGAAGTGGGTCAAGAAGATGGGCAAGGAGAACCTCTTCAAGCTCAACGCCGAGAAGGCGAAGAAGATCTACGACGTCATCGACGGCTCCGAGTTCTGGACCGGCACGGCGCTCAAGGAGTTCCGCTCCAACATGAACGTC
>Ga0256405_10005286_pt1 | contig 22639 bp, 20 predicted proteins | sample RumenRJG_02DNA_FD_189096 | JGI IMG/M metagenome (GOLD analysis project Ga0256405, IMG submission 189096) | Bovine rumen microbial communities from Lethbridge, Alberta, Canada - RJG_02 | ecosystem: Host-associated > Mammals > Digestive system > Stomach > Rumen | place: Canada: Alberta... | reverse complement strand
TCCGCATGGGCGTGTGCTTTCCGTTGAAAACGATGCAGTGCTCGTTGTAGTACACATAGGGAGAGTACTGAAATCCCCACTGGGTCCCCTGGATGGTCACCGGGATGATGCGGTGGTTCTCCCTGGCGGGGTGGTCCGCTCTTCCCGCGTAGCCTTCATTCTCCCGGCAGAGCTGGCACTTCGGATAGGAAACTGACTTTGTTCTCCCGGCAGCTGCGATAGCCTTGGGATCCTTCTCCGGTTTGGAGAGATTGATGGTGATATCCAGCTCTCCGTATTCGGTCGGTGTTTTCCACTTCATGTCGCGGCGCACCCTGTAGCGACGGATATAGTCCGTATTGCGCGAAAAACTGTAGTACCAGTCTGTCGCTGCCTCCGGTCCCTTTTCCTGCTCCAGTTCCCGGAACTTGCGGATCACTTCCGAGGGGCGTGCTGTCATGACGCCCATCAGCGCCGTGTCGAACAGATCCCGGAACACCACACTGCTTCCGGCGCATCTTCCGTTTCTGACCGCTTCGTCTGTCAGCTTCTTTAAGATCGATTCCAGAAGAGAGCCTTCCTCGATCTCCTCGTCCGAGATCTCTTCTGCTGCCCGGATCACTTCCGCTTCGGACTCCTCATAGGAATCCATCCCCATCTCCTTCAGCAGCATGTTCACGGTAAAGATCACGTCTTCCCGGGCGATCAGCCCCGTCTTCAGCCCGTAGGCCGCAAGCTCCGTCACAGCTCTCTGCACTTCTGAACAGCTGCTTCCCGTCATTCCTGTCTCCAGCATCTCTCCGCCTCCTTCAGTCCAGGCGGCACGGTCCGCCGCCGATCTCCACGACATAAAAGCTCGCCGGATATCCGATCCTCTTCCTGTATCCTTCGCCTACCTGTTTCATGAAATTCTCCACGGCGCCGTCCTCCACGATGGAAACGGTGCAGCCGCCGAAACCGCCGCCGGTCATGCGGGAGCCGATGACGCCCGGGCACTTCCAGGCTTCCTCCGCCAGAGTATCCAGCTCGATGCCGGTGACATCATAGTCGTCCCGGAGAGACACGTGGGACTCGTTCATCAGTTTTCCGAACCGTTCCAGTTCCCCGGCCTTCAGCGCCTTTACCGCCTCCAGGGTGCGGATGTTTTCATAGACCGCGTGTTTCGCCTTCCGCTGCCTGTCCGGATCCTTGATAGCGCCTTTGTACTTTTCAAACTCTTCCGCGGAGAGTTCTCCCAGCGCCTTGATGTCCACCACGGTCTGCAGCTCCGCCAGCGCCGCTTCGCAGGCGCTCCGGCGGGCGTTGTACTGGGAATCCGTGAGTTTATGCTTCTTGTTGGTGTTGGTGATGATAATCTTCTTTCCTTCCAGGACGATCGGTACATATTCGAAGCTCAGATCCGCTGTGTCGAGGAACACCGCGCTGTTCTTTTTTCCCATGGCGGAGGCAAACTGGTCCATGATGCCGCAGTTCATTCCGTTGTAATTGTTCTCGGAATCCTGTCCGATCAGCGCCAGATCCTGGTTCGTCGCATTTTCAAATCCGTAGAGATCCCGCACGGCTTCGCCTGTCAGCACCTCGATTGCGGCGGAGGAGGAGAGGCCGGAGCCGTTGGGGATGTCTCCGTACACCACGAAGTCAAACCCGGAGGAAAGCTTCATACCCCGCTTTTCAAAAGCCCAGACAACACCCTTCGGGTAGCCCGTCCATCCCTTGTCCGCGAGGGGCCGCATATCATCCAGGGAACTCTCGATCACTCCCAGATGCTCGAAGTTCACGGAATAGAAACGGAGCTTCCGGTCCGTTCTTTTTCTCGCTGCGGCATAAGTCCCTACCGTCAGCGCGCAGGGAAACACGTGGCCGCCGTTGTAATCCGTGTGTTCTCCGATCAGATTCACTCTGCCGGGCGCAAAATAAGTGCGGATATCCCCTTCCGGTCCGAAGATCTCGTGAAACTTTCCCAGAACGATCTCCCTCATGTTCTTTTCAGACATCTTTCCTCTCCTCTTTCCTGTATTACAGGATCCTATGTTGTCAAAAACCCCGGAACAAAACGGTCCCGGAGTCCCTGAAGTTCAGAACAGAATATCCCGGAAGCAGAGCCGCGGTCTGTCCTCGTCATAATTCCAGCTGTGGTGCGCGTCTCCTGCACAGAAATCTTTTTCCGGACACGTGCGGCAGGTGCTGTTCCGGTCCGAGAGAGGCTTGCGGAACACCTGGAAGCCGTGCTTCCACACCTCCGTAAAATCATCTCTCAGGATATTTCCCTGGATCAGCTCCGGTCTGCGCTCGATGTCCAGACAGGCGGCGATATCTCCGTTCGCCATGATGCTCGCCACGTAGATCCCCGCGCTGCACAGGAAATACCACTCCCGAACCTCGTGCTCGTAGTCTGTACCCAGGTAATGGCTGCAGCCGTATTCCACCGGCATTCCCTCCTGCCGCTTTTCGCGGATGAAGGAGAACAGCCTCCGGTAATCCTCCGGCGTCATCATGAGCTCCGGATGACATAACGCACGTCCCATGGGCTCCATGTTGATCACCCTCCAGGAATCGATGTCCAGCCCGCACATGATCTCGTAGAGCCGGTCCAGCTCCCCGATATTCTTGTGATGCACCACCGTCGTGACCTGCACCGCCTCAAAGCCGCCCTCCGCAAGGATCGCTCCGATGCCGCGCATGGCCCTTTCGTAAGCTCCCGGAGTCTGCCGGAAGCTGTCGTGGGTCTCCGGAAGCCCGTCAATGCTTACAGACACGGTCTTCATTCCGGCCTGCTTCAGCCGCGCAGCTGTCTCCGCGCCGATCAGCGTCCCGTTGGTGGTCATGCCCCAGGAAAAACCGAGCTTCCCGGCGTAGTCCATGATCTCGAAAAACTCCTTCCGCAGCAGCGGTTCCCCGCCGGTGATGCACAGCATCATTCTGCGCAGGTCGAAGTCTTTCCGGATCTTATCCAGAAAGCGGTGGTAAGTCTCCACGGGAAGCTCCTCCCCTGCGGGCATCGTCTTTCCGGGATCACTGCACCAGCTGCCGCAGTGGAGGCAGCGCTCGTTGCAGCGGAGCGTGAGCTCCAGGAATAGCTGCCGGAGATCGGGCTCCCTGTATAACTTTTCCCGGTGTTCCTTCAGCTGCTTCATATGAGCCGTCTTCACTTCCCGCTTCGTGGCAGGATCGAAAATGATGTTCACTTCGGCTTCTCCTCTGCAGCTGCTTCCTCCGCCGGCTCCCCGAAGAACTCCGGCGGCCCGTAGACGTCCTCCGGCACCTCTTCAGACGGTTCGTACTGCGTGACCGGCTGTTCGAACTGCGCGCCCGGCGGCGGCCCGTAGACGGTCTTCGGGACTTCGACGGCTGTGGGCTCCAGCATTTCCGGCGGCCCGTAGACCACTTCCGGCACCTCTTCCGTCGGCAGGACCTCCTCCGTCGATGTGACCTCTTCCGTCGGCGATACCGCGGCAGATGTCGGCGGCGGTCCGTACAGTTTCTGCGTGCAGGCCGTCAGCTGCACCGCTCCGGCGATAAAGCAGGCGCTGTATACAGCTTTTTTCAGTCGTTTCATGGCACCTCCTTCGAATGGTCTCTCACAGATCGATCTCTCCGGAAAAAACTTCCACTGCCGGCCCGGTCATGAAAAGATGGCCGTCGTCCGCGAGCCGGATCTGCAGGTCACCGCCCAGGAGATGCATGGTCACTTCCCGGCTGCAGCGCCCCGAGATCATTGTGGCATAGGCAGACGCAGTGGCACCGGTCCCGCAGGCCAGCGTCTCTCCGCTGCCCCGCTCCCAGACCCTCATGTAAAGGTTTTCCGGATCCTCCACACAGATGAATTCTGAATTGACTCCCTCCGGGAACCGCGGATGATGTTCGTAGCCCGGCCCGATCTTCTCAAGATCCAGCCCGGAAAGCTCCTCCCGGGAGGAGACATAGTAGACAGCATGGGGGTTGCCCACATCCACCGCGATCATCTCCTGTTCCGTTCCGTTCACCGTGATCTTTTCCGGCACCGGTCCTGTCAGGACCGCTTTTCCCATATCCACGGTGACGCTCCTGCAGACCCCGTTCTCCGCATGGATCTGCAGCACCTTGACGCCCCCCAGGGACTCCATGGTGATCTCATCCTTCCGGCAGATGCCGTGGTCGTAGGCATATTTCCCCACACAGCGCGCGCCGTTTCCGCACATCTTTCCCTCGGAGCCGTCTGCGTTGAACATCCGCATCCGGACATCGCAGGTCTCCGAAGGACAGATCAGGATCAGTCCGTCGGACCCGATCCCGAAATGGCGGTCGCTGACTTTCACTGCGGTTCCCGCGGGATCCTCCACCGTCTCCTCGAAGCAGTTCACATAGACGTAATCATTACCCGCGCCGTGCATCTTTGTAAATTTCATAGTTTGGATCTCCTGTTGGCTCAGACCTTGTGCAGATACTCCTCGATCTCCCAGCTGGAAACGGAGATGCGGTACTGCCGCCACTCCTCCTTCTTCGCTGCGAGGAAGCAGTTGAAGGCGTGATCGCCGAGCACGTCCCTTGCGAACAGGCTCATCTCAAAACAGCTGAGCGCCTCGCCCAGGGTCTCGGGCAGGGCTTCCACGCCGAAGCGTCTCGCCTCCTCCGGACCAAGGTTGAACATGTTCTCCTTTACACTCTTCGGAGGCCGCATCTTCTTCTCGATGCCGTCCAGCCCGGCCATCAGGCAGGCCGCGATGGCGAGATAGGGATTGGCCGCAGAGTCCGGGCAGCGGAGCTCGATCCTGGTCTCGTCGCCCTTCTGGGAAGGAATGCGGATCAGAAGGCTCCGGTTGGAGGTCTCGCTCCAGGCGATATGGGATGGAGCGTCGTATCCGGGGATGAGTCTCTTGTAGGAGTTCACCAGAGGATTCGTCAGCGGAAGGATCTCCCGGATATGGGCCAGGATCCCTGCCATGAACTGGTAGGCGATGCGGGAAAGACCGTTGGGGTCTTTCCGGTCGATGAACATGTTCCGGCCCTTCGCGTCGGCCAGGGACATGTTGATGTGCATACCGCTGCCGTTTTCGCCCTCAATGGGCTTCGGCATAAAGGAAGCGTGCATGCCGTGCCGCTGGGCAATGATCTTGGACGCCATCTTGAAGGTCATGATCTCATCTGCCGCGGAAAGAGCGTCCACATATTTGAAGTCGATCTCATGCTGGGACGGGGCGATCTCATGATGGCTCGCCTCGATCTCGTAGCCCATGGCTCCCAGGTTCAGGATGATGTCCCTGCGGACATCCTCCGCGCCGTCCAGATGCTCTGTGTCAAAGTAGCCGGCGCCGTCCCGGGCGGAGACGTCCACTTTCCCGTTCTCCTTCAGCGGGAACAGGAAAAACTCGCACTCCGGCCCCACGTAAAAGTGGTATCCCATCTTCTCCGCCTTTTCCACCGCCCGCTTCAGGATGTGGCGGGGATCCCCTTCAAAGGGATTTCCGTCCGGACGGTACACATCGCAGATCAGGCGGGCCACCTTTCCCTGCTGGGGACGCCACGGAAGGATCTCAAAGGTGTTAAGGTCGGGATGAAGGTACATGTCCGACTCTTCCACTCTTACGAATCCTTCCACGCTGGAGCCGTCAAACATGCAGTTGTTGTCCAGCGCCCGCTCTGCCTGGCTTGCCGTGACGGCGATATTCTTGAACCTGCCGTTCAGGTCAGTGAACTGGAGCCGGATGAACTCCACCTCCTCATCTTCAACGATCTTCAGGATCTCTTCTTTCGTCATATCTGCTTCCTCCTGAGCGATGTGCGGCAGAACAGCTTCAGTCTGCCGTATACTGCCTAAGGAAGGAAAGGAGACAATCCATCTCCTCGTCTGTCCCGATACTGATCCGCAGATAGTCCCGGATAAGGGGTTTGCTGAACCAGCGCACGTAAATGCCGTTTTCCTTCAGGGTGCGGAACAGCTTTTCAGCGTCTGTCCCCTCCCGTTTTGCAAAAATAAAGTTCGATTTCGAATCACCGAAGGTGAATCCCAGCGCGGCAAGTTCCTTCTTCACCCGTTCCCTGGTGCGTATGATCTTTCCGGTGGTCTCCTCAAAGTACGCTCTGTCCCGGATCGCCGCGGCGCCCAGGATGATGGACGGGGTGTTCATCGTGTAGGAATTGTAGGAGTACTTCACCCTGTTCAGCGCCGCGATCAGGTCCGGGTGTCCCATGGCGAAGCCGATCCGCATTCCCGCAAAGGAGCGGGACTTGGAAAAGGTCTGGACCACCAGCAGGTTCTCGTACTTCTCTGTCAGTCCCAGAGCGCTCTCCCCGCCAAAGTCCACATAGGCTTCATCGACGATCACGACCGAAGCCTGGTTCCTGCGGATGATCTCCTCCAGCTGGTCCAGAGGAAGCTCCACGCCGGTAGGGGCGTTGGGATTCGCCAGGACGATCCCTCCGTTCTCGCGGAAATAATCCTCCGGCACCACCTCGAAGTTCTCATTCAGAGCCGGCGTCTCATAGGGGATCTTAAACAGATCCGCCCAGACGTCGTAGAAGGAGTAGGTGATGTTGGGGAAAAGCACCGGCTTCGGACCGTTGAAGAACGTGAGGAACGCCATGCCGATGACATCGTCCGATCCCACGCCCGGAAATACCCGGTCCTTTGTAATGCCGTAATAGTCCGCGATAGCTTCCGTCAGTTCCTCCGCCGCCGGGTCCGGATACTTCCTGAGCCGGGCAAGGTCCATCTCCCGCAGCGCTTTTTCGACTGCGGGGGACGGCGGATACGGATTCTCATTGGTGTTCAGCTTGATGACATTCCTGTTCTTCGGCTGTTCTCCGGGAGTATAGGGCTCCACGTCCCGGAAATTCTGTTCCCAGAGTCTCATAAACCGTACTCCTCCGCGATCTTCCTGAATGCCGGCAGAGATCTTCTGATCATGTCGTTGGACACACAGTAGGCGAGGCGGACATATCCTGCGCATGCGAAGGACTTTCCGGGCACCACGAGTACATTGTACTTTTTGCACACGTCCACAAAACGGGCATCGTCTCCGTCCGGTGCTTTTACAAAGAGATAGAAGGCACCCTGGGGCTTTGCGCATTCAAATCCGAGCTCTTTCAGGCCGCCGTAGAGCAGCTCTCTGTTAGCGTTGTATGCCTCAATGTCCGTGCTGGCGTCGATGCAGCGGATCAGCGCCCTCTGGATCAGGGATGGAGCGTTCACCGCGCCGCAGACACGGTTCGCGATAGTCGCTGCAGAGATCACTTCCTCTGCCTCCGGAATGCTGTCAGGGATCAGCAGCCAGCCGATCCGCTGTCCGGGCAGAGACAGAGACTTGGAATAGGAGTAGACCACCACGGCGTGCTCTAAGAAGTCCGGGACCCAGGGCACTTTGACGCCGTCATAGGCGAGCTCGCGGTAGGGTTCGTCGGAAACAGTAATGATGACCGTCCCGTACTCCGCTTCCTTCTCCGCGATCACATTCTGCAGCGCACGGAGCGTCTCTTCAGAATAAACGATACCGGTGGGGTTGTTCGGTGTGTTGATGATGACGGCTTTCGTCCGGCTGGTGACAGCCGCGCGGAGGCCCTCGATGTCCGGCTGGAAATCCCTGGTGTTCGCCGGGACGACCCGGAGAATGCCGTCGTAGTTGCGGACGTAGTTCCCGTACTCCACAAAGTAAGGTGCGAAGGTGACGACCTCATCGCCCGGATCCAGGATGGTCTTCAGAAAGATATTGATAGCGGATGCGGCGCCCACGGTCATGATCAGGTTCTGCGGCCCGTAGGCGGTGCCGAAACGGCGGTTCAGGGAATCCGCCACGGCTTTCCTGGTGTCGGGATAGCCCGCATTGCTCATGTATCCGTTGACGAAGCAGGAATCCTCCTCGTTCAGTACATCCAGCAGCGCCTGCTTCACTTCCTTCGGTGCAGGGACGTTCGGGTTCCCGAGGCTGAAATCATAAACGTTCTCCCGGCCGTACAGTGCCGCAAGGCGGTTGCCTTCTTCAAACATGGCGCGGATCGCGGAATTATTGTTGACCAGGGGCTTCATTTTTTCGGATATCATGCTTTTTCCTCCTGAATCTGAAAATCTTATAGATCTGTTCTGCAGAACAGCCACACTGCCGCCGTCTCGGCAAGATAGAACCAGGTCGCCGGAATGGAAAACCAGGTCGTAAAAAACGAGAGCGTCAGATATGCTGCCATCTGCGCGTAAAACACGTTGAGGAGCGGGCTGTGCTTCTCCCGCATCCTGCTCTCCAGCGCGAAGGAGACTGCGCCGAGCGCCGCGGAGAACAGCACCACGCCGACTGTTCCGAAGTCATAATAGGCGTCGTAAAACAGCGTCAGCGTAGTCAGTTCCTCTTTGGTGAGATAGAGCTGTGATGCTGTCAGGGACGGGAACAGGAATTTCAGTCCCGTCAGAGCCCATACCGGAAACAGCATGCGCACTCCGAAGGTGTGGGCAGTCAGGTCCCGGATCAGGCAGTTCAGATTGTCATAGTTGTTTGAGATATAAATATACGGCTGACTGATGAAAATGGGCAGCCGGAACTTCATCTCGAATATTCCGTTCAGGTACTCGATGCTGTGACTCCTCGCCACAGTCAGGAGAATGTAGAGCAGCAGAAGCCCTGCTCCGGCTGAGACCCCGGCCCAGACCGGGACCTCTCCGCGATCCAGTGTCAGCACAGTAAACCCCGCCAGCATGGCCGCCAGGATCATCTGAGACCTGGAGACACAGAGAACAGGGATCAGAAAAGAGCTGACCACCGCCAGCAGCACCGCCGTCTTCCGGATATGCGAAGCGCCGCGTTCCGTCTCGAACCAGACAATAGCCAGCGCGGGGATCAGGGCACAAGATACAGTGAAATAATGCAGGCCGCTGATGTGGAACCAGGAGTAGGCGTGGGGCACACCGCGGAGAAACAGCGGGACATATCCCAGAACTGCCGCCTCCGTAAAAAAAGAAGCCCAGGAGATGGCACAGATCCCCATGACAGCGAGGAACAGTCTGCCCCGCTTCAGTTCCTTCAGTCTCCCGGACACGCTTCGGGACACCGTACCTCCCGCCTTCTGCTTCAGCAGTTCAAACGTCAGCCAGAATATGGCAAACGCCAGGTAAAGGACAGCCCAGGTCAGACCTTCCCAGTCTGTCTGCAGTCTGGAAAGCTTCATGCACGACAGGCCCTCTCCTCCCACAAAGCACAGAGAAAACAGTGCCCTCAGGCGCACAGGAAGACCTGGTCCCCGCATGTCACGGCAAAACAGGACTGCTGCCGCGAAGACCAGACACAGCCCCGAAGGAACATACAGGGATACCCTGGAAAACAGGACTGCCGCCGCGTAACAGATCGTAAAAACAAGCATTGTGTTTACTCTTCTTCTCCGAAGCCGTTTTCCGCCAGCGAAGCGACCGCTTTCAGAGCCTCTTCCTCGTCCGGGCCTGTGCAGCGGAACACGACCTCATCGCCGCACTTCACACAGGCGCCCAGAACGCTGAGCACGCTCTTGGCATTCGCTTCGCTGTCTCTGAACAGCAGTTCCACTTTCGATTCATACCGAAGCGCTTCTTTACACAGATTCCCCGCTGGTCTCAAGTGCAGCCCGCTGGGATTGATGATCCTCACTTTCTGACTGACCATGATGCCTCCTCAAACTGCGCAGCAGCCCGCTGCAGGTTGCTCATGCTGCTGTCTCTGTTTCTGTCTCTGCTTCTGTCTCAGTTTCTGTTGCCTGGTTCTCCTGCGCGGCAGATCCGCCGGTCGTCTCCGTGCCGCCGGAAACACCGCCCGTCTCTGCCTCACTGCCGGACGCACTGCTCTCCGTCTCTCCGGAGACTGCCCGTACCGTTTCCGTATATGCCGGATCCTGCACGTTCTCCGGTCCGTTTTCCCCTACAAAGGTGCCAGAGGGTCCTTCCTGTTCCTGGGATACGATCACCGTGAAAGGCGTGATCGAAGCAATGCTGGTGCCTTGGGGAGCTGTAACAGAAAGGCGCCCCGTATAGTTGCCGACCTCCATCCCGGAAACATCCAGTCCCGCGTTCAGGTCCTCGAAGGTAATGGAATCCAGTTCCTCCGGAAGAGCGCTCAACTCGACAGATATCAGACTGGGATACAGAGTATAGACCAGTCCCTCTTTCCGCCCTGTCGTCTCGATCCCGCTGTCCAGGGAAAGCTGGAACGCTCTGCTGTTCAGCGCCTCCACCTTCAGGTTCACCGTCGCCAGGGAGTTGCCTCTGACCTTCACGCCGGCGGGAAGGTACTGGGAGAGATCCACCGTCACTGCGCGGTTCTCTGTGGCGCCTTCCACATTCAGGGCAGTCCCGGGTATCACCACTTCGTTCAGCTTCTCAAGGATCACGTCTTCACCGACCACAGCAACGGACTTCATGGCTGACTCCGCACCGGTGAAACGGTATCCGGGAGCTGCGTTTCCTGACACCTCAAACCGGAGTGTCAGGGTCTTGCCCAGGAGCATATCCACCTCGTAGGCGATCTCCTCGGGCTCTGTGACAGGCCCTTCCTCCCCGAAGGAGATCACATTCCCGTTGGCGTCGAAGAACCGCGGACGCTCCGTGCCGCTGAAATCATCTCCGTGGCCGCTGACATCCACCATGATGCCCACCGAGCTGATCCGGCCCACCTGGGATATGGGGCCGCTGACCATAATGGTCTCAGGACTCACGGTGATCGTGCCCACCGAGTGATTCGGCAGGACCTGTCCCCTTACGCTGGAACTGACAGAAAAGCTCTTGTTCTGAAGATCCTCCGTACTGACGTGGATCACCTGGGGCCGCACGGCCGGTGTGCCGATCAGCAGCTCCTTGTTCTTCAGCACTTCCACCGTGACTGGAACAGAACCGGTGACAGAATACAGATTGGCCAGGTCTGCCACGGCCCGGAAGGTATCCGCTTCGATCCTGTACGCATCCCTGCTTCTCACCTGATAGCTGACAGTCACAGTGTCGCCGCCCTGGATCGTATAGCACTTCCCGGCGGCAGTTAGGACTTCCGTGTTCACTACCGTCACCGGGACTGTCCTGGTCCTCGTGACCTCGGGATTCGAGATGTTCACGACAGTGAGCCAGATCACAAGTCCGATCAGGACAGAAACAAGCCGGAGCATCATCCGGCCTTTTTTTTCACTGCTCTGTCCGCTCTGCTTATTCAGACGGCTGTTTCTTGTCCTTTCTTTCATTCTCACCCTTCCCCTTCAGCAGGAACCCCAGCCCGAAACGCTTCGGTTCCGCTTCTTCTGTTTTGATCAGCCCTGTCAGGATCTCCTGAAGCTTCTCAGGCTCCCGTATCGTCATCAGTCTCCCGTCCCTCGCCACAGAGACCCTGCCGGTCTCCTCGGAGACGACGATGGTGACGGAGTCGGACACCTCGCTGATGCCCAGCGCCGCCCTGTGACGGGTGCCGTATTCTTTCGAGATCTTCTTTTCGGAAAGCGGAAGGTAGCTCGTCGCCGTGACGATCCTGTTCCCGCGGATGATCACCGCCCCGTCATGAAGCGGTGTGTTGTGTTCAAAAATATTGATGAGCAGCTGACTGGACACTTTTCCGTCGATCTCGATCCCCTTGGCGATAAAGTCCTTCAGGGAGATCTTCTGCTCGATGACCATCAGCGCACCTGTTTTAACTCTCCCCATCTTGAAGGAGGCCTCCACCAGGTGGATCACTGTCTCCTCCGAAAAATCGGGGTTCTCCTTCCATCCTTCCAGAAGTCCGCTCACGGCAAAGAAACCGGAAGTGCCCAGCTGCTGCAGAGCGCGCCTGAGTTCCGGCTGAAAGATGATGACCAGTGCGATGACCGCGATGGTCGCGATCCTGCCCAGGATCCAGAGGATCGTATCCAGCTGCAGGAACACACAGAATACCACAAACGCAAAGATCATGAACAGGCCGCGGAGAAGCACCCAGGCTTCCGTGTCCCTGACCCAGTTCAGGAAAGCGTAGACCATCAGGGAGATGATCGCGATCTCTATGAACCCGGTCAGGGTGATCCGCGGGAGCAGCCCGGCCAGGGACTGCAGATTTTCCAGTATCGGTTCCATTTCCTTTTACCTCTTGGCCTCGACTTCCCTTGTGTGCTTCGGCCTCCTGACCGTGTTGATCCGCTGCACCCGGGGTTCCGGTGCTGTGACAGTGATCTTCGGGACAGCTTTTACATAGTAGTAGTAATCATCGTCCTCAAACTGCGTGTACTCCGTCCTGGAATAATCCACACTGAAGACAAAAAACTGGTAGACCGCGGCAGCGGCTCCGGACAGGACACATCCTCCGATAAGACTCACCATGTCGATGGACACGCCGTACAGAAGACTGCCCGCAAAGAAAACGATCAGCATGGAAAGCAGCCCCGCGATGACGGCGAACGGCCAAGCGTCATTCACCGGAAGGGTCCGCACGAGACGAACAACGATCAGGGAGACTGCGAAGGCGATGATATACAGCAGCATCGTCCGGTTCAGGAGAATACCGTTCAGCATCTGGACATAACGATGGGTGATGTCCAGCGCGTCCCCGTTTGTAAGCGGCCCGGCGTTGCTCCTCACATACTGAAGGATATAGTAGATCACGACACCGCAGCTCACCGGAACCACAGATACAAGAGCTCCTCCCAGCCCCACCAGGATGGGCACGAGGTACGGCACCTTAAGTGCAAACAGCATCGGTGTCACGATCAGGAGAAAACTGTCTCCCGGCTGGAATCCGTAATACAGCAGCGCGATCACCAGAAGGAACGCTGCGGTGATCAGCGCCAGTTCCAGAGAGACCGCGAAAATATGGGCCAGCATGAACAGCGCCAGGATCCAGCAGATCCCCCCGTAGGGGCAGACCGACGAGATCAGTGCCAGGACCAGAGGTATGGCGGGTGACCGCAGCGTCTTCATATAACCGAGGCCCCGGTTCATGATCAGCATCGCCGAGAGGGCGAGGAGAAAACGGAGCAGCGCCACCAGTACGGAACTGTATTTTCCGTAAAAAGCACGGAGCCTGTCCCGCAGGATCAGCAGTTTAAGCATTCCTTCCGCCCTCCTTTGCAAGTTCCCGTATCTTGTCCTGAATCTCGTAGCGTTTCTTCAGGCGGTTCAGTTTCATCAGGTGCTCCTCCCGGAGTCTCTCCGAAGCGGCATACTTCCTGGTGTAGACGATCACCGTGACCGCCTCGAACACCAGCAGCCCGGCAAAATAGACACCCACTGCCTTCTCTGTGTAGCGTACCGCTTCCATCACGTCCACAGTATTTAGAAGCCTCTCCAGACTGTAGAGCGACCACACCGCAAACAGCATCGCAAAGCTGATTGTGAACGCGAAAAAGGACTGCAGAAGATGCTTCGCCAGGTAATCCCCCCGGAAGTATCTTTGTGCAGGCTTCATCATCTTTTCTTCTTTTTTGGCAAAACGCGCCGTTTCGTTCATAAGGCGGATCTTGTCTTCGTTCAGCATAGACTTCTCCTTGTAGTCGCGTTCAGTATACCACAAAGAAAAATCAAAAGGAACCGTCTGTAAATATCAGGTTTCCTTTACATTCGGAAAGTGATAAACTGTAATCGTAAAAAGTCCTCCGCAGTATCTGCGGAGGGGACTGAATAAAACAAGTACGTTTCAGAAAGGACAGACAATGGCAGAAGTATATATCAATCATCATCCGTTGGTTCAGCACAAGATCACCCGTCTCCGCGACAAAACGACCGGCACCAATGAGTTCCGTTCCCTGGTGGAAGAGATCGGCATGCTGATGGGGTATGAAGCTCTCTCCGATCTTCCCACAGAAGAGATTGAGATCGAAACTCCTCTGGAAGTGACACCCTCTCCTGTCATTGCCGGCAGAAAACTTGCAGTTGTCCCGATCCTCCGCGCAGGTCTCGGAATGGTCAGCGGCATCCAGGCTCTGGTCCCCACCGCCAAGGTCGGTCACATCGGTCTCTACAGAGATCCCGAGACTCACGAGCCGATAGAATATTACTGCAAGCTTCCGAGCCCCATTGAAGAGCGTGTCATCGTCGTCACCGACCCCATGCTCGCCACCGGCGGCTCCGCATGTGACGCTCTGAAGCTCATCAAGCAGCACGGCGGCAGGAAGATCAAGTTCATGTGCATCATCGCCGCTCCGGAAGGACTGGAGCGCCTGAAGAAGGAACATCCGGACGTTCAGATCTACGTCGGTCACCTGGACCGTCAGCTGAACGAGAACGCCTACATCCTTCCCGGCCTCGGCGACGCCGGCGACCGGATCTTCGGCACCAAGTAAAATACCGCAGATCATCAACAGAGCAGCCGCACTGAAACTGAACAGTGCGGCTGCCTCTTTTTATGTCTTTGAGTTTCCGAAAACAAGATCCGCGTACCGCACGGTATCCATGGCTTCCTTCGCGTAGCAGTCCGCGCCGATGGCATCGGCGTACTCCTTCGTCATGACGGCGCCGCCCACCACCACTCTGGTGTCCGGCTTTCTCTCCCTGAGCAGGCGGATCGTCTCCTCCATGCTGACAACTGTGGTGGTCATCAGGGCACTGAGACCGATAAGGGCGATGTCTTCCTTCTCCGCGGTCTCCACGATGGTCTCCGGAGCCACGTCTTTGCCCAGGTCAAGGACCTCGTAGCCATAGTTTTCCAGAAGCACCTTCACGATATTCTTTCCGATATCATGGATGTCTCCCTTCACGGTGGCAAGGATCACTCTTCCCCTGGAAGCGCCCGCTCTCCCGCTCATTGCCTCTTTGACCACTTCAAACGCAGCCTTCGCTGCTTCCGCACTCATGAGAAGCTGGGGCAGGAAGATCGTCCCTTTCTCAAATCCTTTGCCGACGATGTCCAGGGCAGGGATCAGTTCTGTGTTCACGATCTCCAGCGGATCCATGCCGCCGGACAGGAGCTTTGCCGTCTCTTCCGCCGCCTTCTCTCCCATTCCGTGCCGGACAGCGTCCGAAAGCGCCGAATCCCGGGAACTCCCCGGACCGCCGGAAGAAGCCGCGCTGCTGACTGGCGCTGTAGCGCCGGCAGACGCCTTCCCTCCGGAAGGCACCGCACTGCCGCTCTTCACACCGAAGCCGAAGACATCCGATCTCCCTCCGTAGGCCCCGATGAACCCTGCGCACTGGGGATCCTGGCCGGAAAGTGCAAGGAAAGCGCGGTAAGAAGCCATCATCGCTTCATTGTTCGGATTTACGATGGCGCAGGAAAGACCGTTCTGCAGCGCCATGACAAAGAAGAAGGAGTTGATGATCTCCCGCTGGGGAAGTCCGAAGGAAATGTTGGAAACTCCCAGGATCGTATTTCCGCCGAGCTCCTCCCGGACCCGGCGGATGGTCTCCAGCGTGGTGAAGGCTGACCGCGTGTCCGTGGAAATGGTCATGGCAAGGCCGTCCACCAGGATATCCTCCTTCGGAATCCCGTATTCTTTCGCTTCGGCATAGATCCTCCGGGCGATCGCGAGTCTTCCTTCCGCGCTGTCCGGGATGCCGTTCTCGTCCAGGACCAGGGCCACCACCACGCCGCCGTACTTCGCAGCCAGAGGGAATACCGCGTCCATGCTCTCCTGCTTGCCGTTGACGGAGTTGATCATTGCTTTTCCGTTATAGATCCTGAGTCCGCGCTCCAGGGCGGCAGCGTTCGTGGTATCGATCTGCAGCGGAAGCGCCAGTACGCCCTGCAGCCGGGTGACGACTGTCTCCATCATTGCAGGTTCGTCGATCTCCGGCAGTCCCACGTTAACATCCAGCATGTCGGCGCCGCTGTCTTCCTGCTGGATGCCCTGCTGGACGATATACTCAATGTCGTTGCTCCGGAGCGCCTCCTTGAATTTCTTCTTTCCTGTGGGATTGATGCGCTCTCCGATGATGACCGGCGCACCGCCGATCTCCACCGCCCGGGAAAAGCTGGAGACCACCGCCCGGTGCTTCTTCACCGGGGGCGTGAAGGGAAGGTCCCGGGTCACCCGAATCTCTTCCCGGATAAATTCCGGCGTGGTCCCGCAGCAGCCCCCCAGCACGTGGACAGGAAGCTTCGCGATCTCCAGCATCTCCGCGGCAAATTCCTCCGCAGTCAGGTCGTAGACCGTCTTCCCGTTCTCCGAGCGGGGAAGGCCGGCGTTCGGATTGACGATGACCGGCAGGGAACAGACTTCCGTCAGTTCCTTCACGATAGGCAGCATCTGCCGCGGTCCCAGTCCGCAGTTCACGCCCAGGGCATCCACGCGCAGTCCTTCCATCATCGCTGTGACGCTCTGCACCGTCCCGCCGGTCAGGAGCTTGCCCTTTCCGTCGTAAATCGTAGTGACGCAGACCGGCAGGTCCGAGTTCTCTTTCGCCGCAAGGACTGCTGCTTTTGCCTCCAGGCTGTCGCTCATGGTCTCGATCAGGATGAGGTCCGCTCCTGCTTCCGCGCCGTATCGCATGACCTCCGCAAAGATGGACACGGCATCTTCAAAGTCCAGGTCCCCCATCGGCTTCAGGAGCCGTCCCGTGGGGCCGATATCCAGCGCGACGAAAGCATCGTCCCTGCCGGTGCGCCGCCGTGCCTCCTGCACGTGGCGTACGCCTGCCTGCACCACTGCCTTCAGATCCTCCGGATCCGGGTAGTGCAGCCGGTTCGCCCCGAAGGTATTGGAGTTCACGATGTCGCTTCCCGCTTCCAGGTAAGAGACAGCCAGCTGGACGATGTCCTCCGGCCGGGTCAGGTTCCATCGCTCCGGAAGCTCCCCGCCCTTCAGACCTTTCGCCTGGAGAACGGAACCGGTCCCTCCGTCCCAGTAAAGACGTTCCTGTCCGAGACGCTCCAGAAAACTCTTCTTCATGTATGACTCCTTTCGCACGCTTCTTCCGGTGCGTTCCTTCGGAAGCTGCAGTCTGTTCTGTCACATGCGCCGCAGCCGGCTGCCGGCACGGCTTCTTTCTCCCCGCACTGTGTGTCCGGCGCCGTATCGGAAATGCCGATCAACGCTGTAACAGATTTTGACGGCATCATCAGAAGATGCTCCGTCAGTGTGACACCGATCCGCTTCTGGACTTCCAGGATCCGGAACAGTTCCGCCTGGTGCTCCAGACGGAAATCCCCGTATCCCGGGGAAAAACGCGGCCGCAGGGTCTTCCCCTCCCGGGCTGCTTCAAGCCTGAGCTGCTCGTTCAGTTCGTCACAGACTTCCTCGATCAGTGCGGCAGCTGCCGCCTGCAGCATCACTGCCCGGCTCGTTTTCCCGGCTGCCTGCGCCCTGGCGGTCATGCGGTCCGGCGCCATCCCCAGCGTCGCCGCCATGAGGATCACTTCCCTGCAGCCCCTCAGGTTCCGGTACAGCGCTCCGCTCCTGATCTCCATCCCTTCGACGCGGACAATGTCCCCGCTCTCAAGATCCAGCGGAAAACGCCTCCATACGGTCTTCGGTTCCGCCTCCTCCAGAAGACGCGTGAGGCACAACTCCGCCTCGGCGGCGACTTCCGGCTCCGGTTCATTTCCACCGTATCCCATGTAGCGGAACATCTCCCGCGTAAGATGCCCGCGGCGGTCCATCATCCGCATTTACCTGAGGACCTCGGAGAGGTTCCCCATGATGGCAGCTGCCACTGACGGCTTGTTCATGGTATACACGTGGATGTGCTTGATCCCGTTTGCGATCAGGTCCACGATCTGCTCCGTGGCGTAGATGATGCCGGCCTGCTTCATTGCCTCCGGATCTTCTCCGAAGTAGTCCACGATGGCGCGGAAGCGCTGCGGCACGTCTGTTCCGGACATGGCCACGGACCGGGACAGCTGCTTCGCGTTGGTGATCGGCATAATGCCCGCGATCACAGGGATATAGATGCCGCGCTCACGGATCCGGTAGAGGAAGTTGTAAAAGATATTGTTGTCGAAAAACATCTGGGTGGTCAGGAAATCCAGGCCGGCATCCACCTTGTCTTTCAGGTGGCCAATGTCATCCTTCTTATGAAGGCACTCGACATGGCCCTCCGGATAGCAGGCGCCGCCCAGGCAGAATTTTCCGCCGGCGTACTTATGGATGTCCCGGATCAGCTCCGCGGCATAGCGGTAGTCCTCCGAGACCTTCCCGTCCTGGGGGATATCCCCCCTGAGCGCCAGGATGTTCTCGATTCCCTTCTCCTCATAGACTTTCAGCATCTTCAGGACGTGCTCCCGGGAAGAGGAAACACAGGTCAGATGCGCCAGCGTCGTGACGCCGTGCTCCTTCTGGATCTCCTCCGCGATGCCAGCGGTGTAGGTGCCTGTCCCGCCGCCGGCGCCGTAGGTCACGCTCATAAAATCCGGATGCAGCGCGGCGATCTTCTTCGCCGCAGCCGCGGTGGATTCATATTTCTCCGAGGTCTTCGGGGGGAATACCTCCAGGGACAGCGTGACTTTTTCCTGCTTCAGGATATCCGAGATCTTCATGTTTTTTCGCTCCTTTCGAATCATACGGGCGTTTTGAATTCTTAGTCTTCGCTTCAGATCATTCCCGTGTTCTGCATGAACACGATCCAGCAGAACAGGATCAGGACGGTGCACACGGTAGTCAGCACCACCTGTTCCCCTGCCAGGTCAGCATCCGCGCCGTAGGCCTGGGCCATAGGGAAGGACGCGGTCGCTTCCGGCGTGGCGTAGAGCACCAGCATCAGGAAACGCTCCATGGCGGAAAGGCCGGCCACAGTGGAGACTGCCAGCATGACCGCGGGGATCAGTACCATCTTGATCGCCATGACGATGGACAGCATCTTCATATGCTTTCCCAGCGAAGCGAATTCCAGCGTTCCGCCGAGAATAAACAGCGCCAGGGGCGTCGTCATGTCCGCAAACTGGTCGATCACCTTCATCACCGGCGCCGCGATGGGGATGTTCAGGAACTTGAAAAGAAGTCCGACCCACGCGCCGAACACCAGGGGTGTCGTGAGGATACTGAACAGGAATTTCAGGGGTGAGGAGTGCTCCCTCCCTGAGTACATTTCCAGGATGATCGTCGCGGAGACATTGTAGACCGGAACCACGATGATCACCAGCGCTGCCGCCTTCACCATCTCCGTGTCTCCGAACAGGTTCTGCACCAGCGGCACGGCAAAGAGGAGGATATTGCTGCGGTACAGGCCCTGGATGATGACCGGGATCTGACGCGGATCTTTGATGAACTTCGGCACCAGGGCACAGGACGCCCCGATGATAATGAACATGCTCGCCACCGAAATGGCAAGAAATTTCATACTCAGCGGGAAACTGTCCCCGATGGTGTACATGTTGCAGAACATCAGGAGCGGGTAAAAAGCCCGGAACGCCATTCTGTTCATTTTCCGCAAAAACGGGAGATCCGCCATCCCCGACCGTCTGACACCGTATCCGAAAGCCAGATACAGAATAAAGGGCAGGACCGCGTTGAATGAGATCCAGAAACTGTTCATGAGATTAGTTGTCCTTTCAGTCAATATAATGTCAGAGGCTCCCTCTTTGTCCCCTGCAGTGCAGCAGCGCCTCCAGGACGCCTCCCCCGACTGCGAGGGACTTGTCAGAGATGAGCCGGAAATCCACGGAAGCGCCCCGGGGGTCGATATCGCCTGCCTTCATGTGTTCCCGCACCGGAAAGCCCGGTGGAAGCATCCCGCGGATCATGCCCCCGATCGCCGCGGTAACAGGGAGGCCTTCCACCCGGGCGATCACCTCCCCCTTCTGTACGATGTCGCCGATCTCTTTCTCCGGAAGAAAGATCCCGGCTGCCGGGGAACGGAACACCCGCTCCGCGCCATATCCCCCGATGACACCGGGGACTCCTGTGTCCGGGATGGCGGACCCCTTATAGATCGCGCGTCCCAGAGTATGTCCGCGCTTCGTCTCCACCACGGCGTGGCAGTCTTTCCCGGCAGTAAAGCCCGGACCCACGCCGATCACTGTTTCCGCGTCGGTAATCCTGGTTCCCGTATTCCGCTTCGCCATCACCGCGTCCACCAGCACTTCCGGGGACATTGCCCTGGCTGTTCCTCCCGACGGGTCCGGGATCACCGGGATCACTCCCTCTTTCAGGAGCGTCTCCGCCTCCACCGCCGTTTCCGCCCGCGCGGCACGGACTCCTTCCACTTCCGTACTTCCAAGCCGGACCGCCTCCGAGAAACAGACAGCCCGCCGCACTGCCGCAGGCTCCGGCAGTTCCGTCATCACCACTCTGAAATGTGCATTTACAAGGCGGAAAGCGATCCCGCTCGCGAGATCTCCCGCCCCTTTGATCCATATAAGCATCATGTACCAACTATACCTCATTCCGGGAGAACTTTCCATCCACGTTTTTTTCTTCCTCCGGAAAACAGGCACTGCCCGCGTGCACATTAAAAAAAGCTGCTGCCGGAAGATGCGCGATCCGCATCCGCCGGGCAGCAGCCCCGTTTTAAACCGCAGCGAACTGATACTCTCCCTCTGCCAGCAGCTTCCCGCTCAGCGGATCAAAGATCTCCGCCCGGCAGACGGAAAGGCTCCGTCCACGTTTTATGATGACCGCCTTTGCGGTGATGCGGTCCGTTTTTCCTGCCGCCCGCAGAAAGCGGAAAGAGGAGTCTGTCAGCACCTGCTTCGATCCGTCGCTTCTGAGCAGTGTACCGCAGGTGCACTCCCCCAGCAGAAACATCAGCCCGGCGTGAGGCGTTCCCATCATGTTCATGGAGAACTCCTCCAGGCCGGCTTCCGCCTCCGCCGTCTCAGAAGACAGCGCCGTGATGCGGATACTGTTATGTACCAGAAAGGGATTCCGGGTGTTTACCCGCTCCATCTGTTCTGCAAAGTCCATTCTTCTGTCCCTTCCGCAATCATCCGGACCTCAGTCCGTGACCGCCACCGCCTCGATCTCCACCAGGGCTCCCTTCGGGATCGCCGCGACCTGGAACGCCGCCCTCGCCGGATACGGCTCGGTAAAGAACTCCGCGTAGACCTTGTTCATTGCCGCAAAATCCGCGATGTCGTTCAGGAGCACCGTAGTCTTCACCACGTCAGACATATCCGCTCCCGCTTCCTTAAGGATATTTTTAATATTGGTGAGGCTCTGGCGGGTCTGGGTCTCAATATCCTGTCCCGCGAACTCTCCCGTGGCCGGATCGATCGGGATCTGTCCGGAAACATAGATGGTCTTTCCCGCTTTGACCCCCTGGCTGTAAGGGCCGATCGCCGCCGGAGCGTTCTTTGTCGCAACTGCCTGATTCATACTGGACCTCCTTTTTTGGATACTGGATCGGTACATAATTTTTTTATGTAATCATTCTACACGTCAGGCCGGAAATCCGCAAGGCTGCGCCCCGTGTGCGCCGGTCCTTCCGGAGGGACCGCGGATCACAGTGCCGCTGCGGTCTTTTTCCTTCGGTACATGTAGTACGTAAGTTCCATGACCATAGTCAGCATCCAGCCCACCGGATAGCTGAAGCCCACCGGCCGGGGCGTGTTGGAGATAAAGCGGGTCAGGACAAAGAGGTAGATCTGCCGCAGCACCACGAAACCCATCAGCATGATATACATCGGCCCGCGGGAATCGCCCCGTCCGCGGAGTGCGCCCGCCAGGACGTGATTGACACCGTTGAACATCACGAACATGGTGTTGGTCCGGATGAACATGACGCCGAAAGCGATGACGGACTCATCCTGGGTAAACAGCCTCACCGCCTGTCTCGCGTTCAGCACCAGGGTCCCGCCTACCACCACGATCGTGGAGACCGCCAGCGCCAGCGAGACCATCGTCCCCCGGTTCGCCCTCTCCTCCTGCTTCGCGCCGATGTTCTGGCTCACAAAGGAGGTGGCAGCCATGGCGATGCTCTGGGTAGTGAGGAACACGATCTGGTCCAGCTTGTTGTAGCAGCTCCAGCCCGCCATGCAGCTTGAGCCGAAATAGTTGATGTATGCCTGGACAAAGGTGTTGGAGAAGGCTGTGATGACCGACTGGATACCCGCGGGCAGCGCCACGGCAAAAATAAGCTTTGTCACCGTTTTATTGATCCGCAGGTCTCTCCACACCAGGCGGTAGATCTCCTTCGTCCTGCTGAGCAGCAGCAGGGTGAGCGCCGCGGAGAGGAACTGGGAAAGGATCGTCGCGTAAGCCACGCCCTCGATCCCCATGTGCAGCGAGATCACGAAAAAGAGGTCGAGGATGATGTTCAGGATGCTGGTGAGCACCAGGAACATGAGCGGCAGTGTGGTATTTCCCACCGCCCGAAGTATCCCGCTGCCCATGTTGTAGATCAGCAGTCCGGAGATACCGGCGAAATAAATATTGAGGTAGCTCGCGGCGTTGTCGAACACGTCCTCCGGCGTCGCCATGAGGTACAGCATGGGCCGGACATAGGACATGCCGATGATGGTGAAGAGCACGCAGAACACGAAGGTCAGCGCCATGGTGGTCTCCACAGCGGTGTGGAGCTCCTTCTCCTCCTTCGCGCCGAAGCGCTGTCCGATCACCACGCCTGCCCCCACGGAAAAGCCGTTGAAAAAGAACACCAGCATATTGATGATCATAGTGGTGGAGCCCACCGCCGCAAGCGCTTCCTTGCCGACGAAATTTCCCACCACGATGGAGTCCACCGTATTGTAGAGCATCTGGAAAATGTTGCCGAACAGGAGCGGCACAGCAAATAATAAAAGCTGTTTCAGGATCGGCCCCCGCGTCATGTCCCGGGTGCCGCCGGTTTTATGCTGAACGCCTGTCATTGAATTCTTTCCTGACCCGGAATCTTCATCCCGTGAAGAAGCCGGGTGCCGCA
>Ga0256405_10005285_pt1 | contig 22640 bp, 3 predicted proteins | sample RumenRJG_02DNA_FD_189096 | JGI IMG/M metagenome (GOLD analysis project Ga0256405, IMG submission 189096) | Bovine rumen microbial communities from Lethbridge, Alberta, Canada - RJG_02 | ecosystem: Host-associated > Mammals > Digestive system > Stomach > Rumen | place: Canada: Alberta | collected... | reverse complement strand
ATTGGTGGGCATCATTGAAGAGTCTAAAATGACTTATGTAAGGGAAAACTTATCAATTTTCCTGCATGAAAGCCAGATTAAACTCCTAAAACAGGTCAAAAAGCATGAAAAACCTCATCACAAAAGGATTAGGGCAAAACAGTTTGAAAAGGCCAAAAAGGATGATCTCTTTAATGTTCATTTGGGTTTGTATCTGAAGAAATATCAGAAGCTTGAAAGGTTGGGCTTGATTGAAATCGACCTGGAACCTGATAACGGCTTGGAATATGACTGCAGATTAACATCTAAAGGGGCTGAAACTTTAGATGAAATTGCCTCACTTGAAAGTGAATGGGAAGGCGTTGTAGGCATCGGCGATGATGACAGGGAAGTTTTGAAAAAATTAGCCCTTGATTCATTTGAAATCTCATACAAGCACAAGAAAAACAGGGAATTCATATTTTAAATGCCGTTTTGGCGTTTAAAAATTATCTTTTTTTATTTCAAAATATTTTTTACTTATTTTCAATTTTATTTTAAAAATTTATATATGTCTAATTATAAATATTAACTTATTATATTATTATAGTAGAGGTAGTAAAATTGAATAAGTATAGTATAATATTTTTAGCATTGATTATTTCATTATTCTTTATAGGTAGCGTTTCAGCTATTGACATGGAAAATATTGACAATAATCAGACAATTGACTCAGATTCACAGGGAGGCATCGATTTAAATCAAAATCAAAAAGTTTTAAAACAGGATATCGCTGAAGAGGATATGGGACAGTCTCAGGAAATTATTGTGGATGATTGGGCTGAGATACAATATTACTGTTCTTTGAGTGATGACGATTATGTTTTGAAATTGAAGGAGAATACTAATTATTATCCAAATGACCCATCAGATTCAAGCAATCAAATTGTCGTTAAAAACAATGTGAAAATCATTGGAAGTCAGGGTGCTTACATTGGAGATGCCTCACCTAATGCTAGAAATATTGCCTATACTGCTATCAAGATAAACGACAATGCAGGAATTGGAATTTTCTTGCAGAATGTCACTTTTAAATGGATTAGCACCAGTTATCAGCCTGACGGTACATTTTTACAGATGGCCGGTAATGTGAATAACACTTTTGAAAATTGTAACTTCTCAGAAATTTCCACTAATATTGGCCATTCAAGCATAGTTCATATTAAGCTGGGTTCTGTATTGCTGAAGAATTGTAACTTTTTCAATTGTACCACAGACTTTGGTTGTCTGAGCGTTTATAATCCTGATGATGATCCTACCGGAACATGCACTAGGGCTTCTATGGAAGTTACTGACTGTTACTTTGAAGGTAATTATGCTAGAACTGAACCTGGTTGTATTAATAACTGTGGTATACTGGTTGTTAATAACAGTACTTTTTATAGGAATAGTGCTTTCTGGTGGGCAGGTGCAATACATACTCATGGTGGTGCAAATACCACTCTATATGATTCTGATTTTATAGATAATGTAGCTGGTTGGAATGGTGGTGCACTATATACATATAGCTTTTTACAGATTTACCGTTGTAACTTTATAGGTAATAATTGTACCACTAATAATGGTGGTGGTGCTATTGGTGCTTGTAAGTATCTACACTCTCCATATATTCATATAGAAGATTCATTATTTGAAGACAATGAGAACCTATGTTGGGCATTGGATGAACAATCAACTAGTGGTACTGGTCGTGGTGGTGCAATATCATTAATGGATAATGGTGGTCTTGAAGTATATAATAGTATTTTCATTAAAAATAGTGCTTCTATAGGTACTGCCATTTGTGCTATTAGTGGTGGTCTTAGTCAAGGTTCACCTGATATTAGAATAGTAGGTAATCAGTTCATTAATCATACACGTGTTGGTGATGTGTTGGATGTTAGGGTGGCAACAGGTTCAATTGCCGAAATAAGGGATAACTATTTCCTAAATAACTCTATCGTATTTACAAAACTTAAGCTTAGTGCTGATGATCCGTCATCTTCCGGAAGCGTGACATTTCATATTGATACTGCTTTAAAAAATCCTAATTCATACGATTCAGATGTTTTGGACAAATCTAACTACTATGTTTATGTAGACGGGGTTTATAGAACCACTGTTTCCGGCCGTGATTTCACTCTTGATTTGGAAAAAGGTAAAACTGTGCCTGTTTATGTAGTCCCATCTATATCAAACAGTAAAAGTAATGAAGTTTTGGCAGGAAAGGCAAAAACATATGTCTATGTTGCCGGTGATGGTAATGATGAAAACAGCGGATTGTCCAGAGACCTGCCTGTAAAGACATTAAAAAAGGCAATTGAAATTGCAAATTCATCAGCTATTGATGATGTTGTCATGATGAGGGGTCAATTCAGTGAAAAGGATTTGACCATTGATTTTAATTTAACAATAACTGCCGAGAATGGTGCAGCCATATCCGGCGTATCTGGGTCTGTGTTTAAAATCACCAATGGGGACGTGGAGTTCCAGAATGTTGTCTTTAAAAATTGTAATTACAATTCCTCCACTAATAGGATTATTCAACAAATTAATTCTGGCTTTTTAATATTTAATGGTTGTGTATTTGAGAATAATGTATATTACACTCTTGTTGATGCTTCAGGTGCTGTTGAAGCGGAAAATTTACAATTCAATAGGAACACTGCAACATTATTTTCAACACAATCAATCGTGATTAAGTCATCAACATTTACGGGAAATATTGCAAATAGTAATTCTAGATATGAGGCATTATTTAAGTATAAAACCAAGACAAATAAATTTGAAGCGGAAAACTTGACCTTTATAAATAATGATGTGTTGAGGGGTTGCATTAATTTAAAGGGACCTGCAACAATAACAGAGTGTAATTTCATAAATAACTACATGTCTGCAACTTCTAATCAAAGGTCATCAGGAATATTAATTGAGGGAGGTTCTGTTCTGGTTCAATCATGTAAATTTATAAACAACACAGATACTGGAAGCTCTGCCTCAGTTATTTACAATAGTGGTTCAGTGCTGATTAGGGATTCAATTTTTATAAATAACTCTTATGAAAATGGGAAGAGTATAATCAATGGTGGAACTTCAGGTATTAAAGCGATAACCGCAAACAACAACTGGTGGGGAAATACTCCTGATAATTTAACCAAACCTAATTTATATGTAACTCCGGAATCATCTATAAGTTCCGGATGGGACCCTGTCAAATATTGGTTAGTATTGAATGTAACTTCTATAAGCAATAAACTCGAGATTGACCAGGAAATTCCGGTTCAGTTCACGTTCACACAAATAGATAATAATGGAAACATATCCGATTATGATTCCTATTATATGCCTAGCTTCAAGTTAAAATTAACTGCAGTTAACGGTACATGTTCTGATAGGGAAATAACCTTTGAAAATGGATTTGCTCTTACATATTTCACATTAACCGAGCAGTCTTCATCATCTCTTACAGGAACATTCAACGGAATCAGCACAACCATTAATTTTGAATTCGTCAAATCTGCTCCTGAAATTACTGTAGATGCAGATGATATTTATGTTGGAGATGATCTTAACGTTTGCGCCAATTTCAATTCCGATGTAACTGGTGAAGTCATTCTTAAGGTAGGAGACATAACTCAGCGTGCTGCAATTTCAAATTCCAAGGCATCATTCACAATACCTGGTCTTGCTGCAGGAATTTATACCATTGAATTGAACTACACCGGAGATGATAATTATGTTTCCGTTATTAAAGATGCAACAGTGACAGTAAATAAACATAATTCCACAACAAGTCTGTCCGTTGGGCAAATAGAGCTTAATAAGGATGTCAATTTCACCATCACTCTTTCTGATGGAGCAACCGGTACTGTGGATGTGTATGTAAACGGCGTAAAAAATACAATAAATGTAGGAGACATTTTCACAATTAAGAATATTTCTCGTGGTGATTATGTAATCAGGGCAGTTTACAGCGGTGATGACTATTATCTGGGCAGTGAAGATGAATATGTCTTTGAAATAGGTAAAATCGTTCCAACAATTTCTGTAAACTCTTCAAATATTGTTTATGGTGAAGACACAATTGTTAACGTAACGTTGGACAGTAATGTGACAGGCAGAATCACCGTAACCATTGATGGAAATACTGCTTATGGAGATCTTGTCGGTGGAAAAGCAAGCGTCATCATTTCAAATGTTGATGCGGGCAATAATAAGCTTATAAATGTATTCTATTCTGGTGACCATAATTATAAAAACGCTTCAGCCGATACCACATACAATGTGGCCAAGGCCAATCTTGACTTTACAATCCTGTCAGATAATATTAAATGGGGACAGGATGCAATTGTTAAAATCCAATTCCCTACCCGTATTGGCGGAACTGTAACCATAAGGGGAATAAGGGAAGAAACAAAAAATGTTCCTCTCACCGGCTTGATTACTTTAACCTATGGTGATTTGGGCATCGGAACATATATCATTTCGGCAGAATATAATGGAAATAATTATAATACACTTTCCAAATCAATGGAATTTAATGTATCCGATTGGAATTCTCCTCAATGGGCAAATGAAGCTGGAAATGCTGAACATACCGGAAAATCATCATATGACAGTGATGCGAATGGCGAACTTAAATGGCATAATTCAGTTGATGAGATAACCGGAAATCTGGCAATCGATAGTGAAGGCAATATTTATGTCACAACAGTAAACGGAATTTATTCCTTCAATCAAAACGGTGACTTGAGATGGGCATATGTCTCAACAGCTGCAGGCAGTTATTTTTCAGGAATATCAATCTCCCGTGATGTTGTAATTTCACCGAAAGCAAACGATACGTTATACTTCATTAATCAAAGTTCCGGTGTAAGGTATGGTCATGCTAATCTGTATCAGGGTTCAAGCTATTTTTCACCTGTAGTGGACAATAAGGGCAATGTTTACATTTCAGGTCAGGGTGATGCCAATAATCCTAATCTGATTGTAATTCCGTATAAGTTATGGGAAAATGGAGGTGCTCCTACTGAAATACCTTTAGGTTCAAGCCCTGTTGCAAGCCCTACAATTCTAAACGATGATCTGATTTGTGTTCCTTGCTCTGATGGCCTTAAAATAGTCGACTTATCTTCCAGGATGGTAACCTCATCAATTTCAGGAAGCATATCCGGAGGAATGTCTATTGCAAGTGATGCAAATATCCTTTATGCATTTTTAGATGATTCGATCGTTGCGGTTTCATATTCCGGTGAAAGGTTATGGACTCAAAAGGTAACCGGAGGTATAGGAAATAACTTATTCTTAGATTCCGAACAGGGATTATACTCTGTAAATGCAAAAGGGGTGCTCTACAGGTATGATCTTTTAGATGGAGGTAAGGAATCCAAATTCATTGATGCCAATGTAACTTCAGGCATTCTAATAGGCAGTGACGGCAACCTGTATTTCGCATCTGGTGAGTTCGTTTATGCCACAGATTATGAAGGCAACATATTATGGAAGGCAAATCTTGGAGTAAATATAACAGGAACTCCAATAATGGACAATAATGGAGTAATCTATGTAAACAGTTTTAATAAGGTTTATGCTCTGGGACACGCTTCTTTAAAAGATGTCAATTTATCAATTTCAACCAAGACAATCGATGTGGGCTGTGATGAAGAGATAATCATCACATTAAATGAGAACGCTACCGGTTTTGTGACCATTAACATAAACGGTAGGGAATATCCGGAAGAAATTGTCGGTGGAAAGGTTATAAAAACCATTTCCGATTTGCCTGCAGACGATTATGAGATTACCGTCGGATATTCTGGTGATTTAAGATATGCTCAATGTTTAAAAACATCTGATTTCAGTGTTTTAAAAATTAATCCTGGCATTGTTGTCAATGTTAATAATATACGTTATGGTGAAGATGCACTATTCGACATAGTTTTAGCTAATGACGCCACAGGCACTGTAACCGTTAGTGTAGGTAATAAAATAAATTCCTCTGAAGTTAAAAACGGCAAGGCTAGAATTGCCATATCCGGTTTGGTCAAAGGAGATCATAATTATACTGTGACTTATTCAGGGGATAATATTTACAAAAAAGATACTAAATCAGGCATTGTTTCAGTGGAAAAGATAGAATTCACATTCAATGTGCAATCAGATGATACGGTTTATGCAGGATATCCTGTTGAATTTGTTGTCAGCGGTGTTCCTATGGATGCAAATGGAAAAATCAGTGTGGAAGCAGGTGAATTTTCTAATTTTACAGTTGTTAACAATGGTCAGGCTAAAGTGATATTGAACGGTTTGAAGGAAAATAACTACACTGCAACCATCAGATATTACGATGATAATAATTATATGGCAAATCCTAAAACGGTTTCATTTAAGGTGATAAGGCATGATGTTTCACTCAATGTAAATGTTGAAGATATCAATGTGGATGATAATGCCACATTTGCCATTTCAGGATTGCCTAGTGATGCAAATGGTATTGTAACTGTTGATGTGGATGGAATTTCCAAATCCGCCAATTTAGCTAATGGTGAGGCAATCATTTACATTGCCGGATTGATGCATGGCGCTAAGAGGGCAACAATAACATTTGCCGGTGATGATAAATACAATTCAAAATCTATTCAAAAAGAGTTTAACGTTAACAAAATCAATCCGACATTTACTGTTGGGGATATTAATAATGTTTATGTTTCACAAAGCGTTGAGTTTAAGGCATATTTGAATTCAGATGCCTATGGTAATATTTCAGTTATTGAAAATGGCAATTTGCTGGCCAGAGTCACATTTGATGGTGGTGTGGCCGACATTAGCATTGCTAACGGTTTTGTTTATGGAAATCATACAGTGTCCATTCAATATGGTGGAAATTATAAATATTCGGCCAAAAATACAACAAAAACTTTCTTTGCAGATAAGATCAATCCTAATTTAAATGTGGCCAATCCAAGAATTGAAGAAGGGTATAACTTGACCTTTTATATTGAATTGCCTAATGATGCAATCGGAGAAGTGACCGTTAGCGTTGACGGCATTGTCCAGTCCGCTCCTGCAAAACCTAAGGTACAGATTAACATTTCCAATTTGGAAGAGGGCACTAAAACGGTGGTTATTTCTTATTCCGGAGACAGCAAATATTATGGTGATTCATTAACAAGGACAGTCATACTTGACAAGAATCTGCTTGATCGTGAAATTCCTCAAATTAATGCGTCAGTTGAGGATATAAATGTTGGCGATTTTGCAGTATTCAATATCACTCTGAATTCAGACGCTTCAGGATATGTTGAAGTCAATGTTGAAGGTGTTCGAAATTCAAGTATGGTTATAAACGGACAGGCGATTGTCATTATTAATAATCTAAAAGTAGGTAACAAGAATGCCATAATAACATATAGTGGTGATGGGAAATATAATGATACAAGTCTTTCAAAAGTATTTAACGTAAATAAGATTGCTCCGACAATTAATGTTGATGTTGACAATATAACTGTAGGCGATTCTGCGATTTTTGAGATTGCTTTAAATCCTGATGCAACAGGAGTGGTTGAGGTTGTTGTAGATGGCAATTCCAATTCAAGCATATTGACACAAGGTAAAGTTAAAATCATACTTGATGGTTTATCTAGCGGAATAAAGTTAGTCTCCATTAAATATATGGGCGACGGCAAATACTTGTCTAGAAATGTTTCATGGAGCATGTCTGTAAACAAATTGGATTCACCAATTTTACTATCAATTGATGATGTGGATTATAAAGGGGTGGCTATTGCTAATGTTATCTTGCCTGATGGTGCAAGAGGACAAGTAAAATTAATCATTAGGGATTTCACTGACAACAGAACAGTCGTCATATCAAATGTTACATTTACAATTCCTAATTTGAATGCAGGAGAATATGAAGCGGAAATCATTTATTCCGGAGACAATAAATTTAAGGAAAATTCAACAACCTGCAGCTTTAAGGTCAATAAGGTCGAACCGACTATCAATCTTTCCGTCAACCAAAATATCAGGTATGGGGATATAACCAATCTAATTATTGACATTCCTGATGCCGATGGAAATGTGTCTGTCTTCGTCGATGCCTCTGAAATCTATGCAGGACACATCAGGGAGAGCATCACTGTTTCATTGGGCGTTTTGGATGTTGGAAAACATGTGATTGCTGTAAGTTATTCAGGAGATAATAATTATGTCTATGGTTCAAATAATGTTAATGTCAGTGTCAAAAAAGAGATTCCGGACAGTGAGATAACAATTGCCACCAATATCCCTGAAGGCACAACTGCCCTCGAATTTACTGTTAATCTGCCAAGTGATGCAACAGGTAACTTCACCGTATACGTTGACGGCAATCCATACACTGCTCAAGTGTTGAAAGGCAGCGCAACTGTCAAGATTCCTGAACAAAGTGTTGGAAACCATGTAATCTCTACAAGATACAGTGGTGACGATAATTATGATGAATTGATTTCAGCTGATGAAACGTTTGCTGTTCCTAAAGCAAGCATACCTGGTGGGGAAAGTGCATTGAAAGTTGTTTCTCCGCAAAACAGTGCAACACCTACATACAGTATAAAACTGCCTGCAGATGCAAAAGGTAGTCTGATTGTAACTGTGGATGGAAAAAACACTTACACCAAGGCTTTAGTGGATGGATCAGCATCAATAACACTTCCTGAATTAAGTGCCGGAAAACACACAATTACAGTTTCATACTCTGGTGATGATAAATACAGTGGAATTTCAAAAACTGTCAGCTCAAACGTTCCGGAAAAACAGGCTGCTCCTCTCAAAACAAAAATAACTGCCAAAAAGAAAACATTCAAGGCCAAAACAAAAGTTAAAAAATATTCCATTACATTAAATGCTGGTAAAAATCCTGTTAAAAATGTTCAGGTAACAATAAAGATTAAAGGTAAAACCTATAAGGCAAAAACCAATTCCAAAGGTAAGGCAACCTTTAAGATTAAGAAACTAACCAAGAAAGGCAAGTATAAAGCTGTTATCAACTTCAAAGGAAACAAAAACTACAAAGCAACCAGCAAAAAAGTAACAATTACTGTTAAAAAATAAGTTGAAGGGGATATTTTGAATAAAATTGGAATGGTCTTATCAATAATTATTTTATTGACATTAATTCCTGCTGTTTGCGCTATGGACAATGACACTGCAGCTTTAAATTTGGATGTAAATGATGATGCGCCTATTTCAATTGACAACAATGATGTTTTACAAGCATCGAAGGACTATTATTTCAATGCTTCAGTTGAAAGCGATGGTGACGGATCTCAAAATACTCCTTATAAATACTTATTTGCAGAAAGAATCAAAGCAAATTCCAATTTGCACTTGGCAAACGGGGAGTATAATCTAAATGATTCAAAAACTATTCAGGAAGTAACAATTATCGGCAGTGATGTTGATAAAACCATAATCAGATATGATGGTGTGGCATTCACTGTTGAAAATAAATTGACAATAAAGAATGTAACATTTATCGGCTCTTCCATTACCAATCATGCTAGTTTTACAGCAACCAATAGTGTTTTTATGGATGGATATGGTTCCAAATTAAATTACTATGGCAATAATTATGGTGGTGCAGTCTATACTTATGATTTGAATCCCGATGCATCAGTAACCATTGAAAATTGTACCTTTAAAAACAATTACGCACAGTATGGTGGTGCAATTTATATGGGTGCAGGCGTTTTGAATGTAACCGATTCAGTATTTCTCTATAATTCCGCATACAATTATGGTGGAGCCATTGCATGTGATTATATCGGAAACATATTCATTTCAAAATCAAAATTTTATAATTCCAAATCAGTGGATGATGCAGGAGGATGTATTTATGTGAAATCATCCGATAGGTTATCCCTGAATGAAGTGAATATTTTTAATTCATCTTCAACTTTTGGAAGTGCAATAACCAGTTTGAATACTGACGTCTCATTATCACAGGTCAACATGGCTGATAATAATGCAAAGTATTGTGGTGGTGCAGTTTATCATATGTATGGCAGTTTTTCATCAGTCAATTCTGTTTTTACCAATAATTCTGCCAGTAATGGGGGAGCGTTGTTCATTGATAATTCAACCAGCGTTTTTGTCAGGTCTTCCACATTCACGAACAATAGGGCATCAAATACTGGGGGAGCAATTTATTCTCTTTTAAATAAGTTGAATTCTCCATATGGGTTGTATAATCGTTTTTCATCAAATGATGCAATGTTTTATGATGATTATTATGACGCATCTCAAATCAATCTGTTCATCGGCAATGGAAATTATACAAAATACAATATTGAAGTCAATCAGAATTCGACCTTCCCTTCCAGATACAGTTTGGTCGATGAAGGTTATATTACAGATGTTAAGGACCAACAGGAGGGAGGCAACTGCTGGTCTTTCACTGCCTGTGCGGTTTTGGAATCATGCATTTTAAAGGCAGGTGGGGAAAAACTGGACTTGTCAGAGGAAAATATGAAAAATATCATGGGATTGTATTCGGATTATGGGTGGATACTGGATACCAATAATGGAGCATATGATTATTTGCCTTGGGGATATCTTGCAGGATGGTTAGGTCCAGTAAATGAAATTGATGATGTGTATGATGATAAGTCAACATTGTCTCCATTGTTGAACAGCATTGTTCATGTTCAAAATATCGTGTTTTTAAAGCGCGATTCATACCTTGATAATGACAACATTAAAAGAGCAGTCCTGAATTATGGTGCCGTAAGCGCAGGAATATATTTCTATTCGGAATGTCTGGATTCAGATACCAATAGCTACTGCTGTTATGCTGCCACTCCTGGAAACCATGCGGTCACCATTGTTGGATGGGATGACAATTACTCAGCATCCAATTTCAAGTTTGGAGGTCCTGAAGGGGATGGAGCATGGATTGTAAGAAATAGCTGGGGTTCAAGCTGGGGAGATAACGGATATTTCTATGTTTCATATTATGACAGGTCATTTGCTATGAGTTCTCTTCAAAATACTGCATATACTGTTATTTTTAATGATACAATCAAATATGATAAGAATTACCAATATGATATTGCAGGAATCACTGATTATTTGATAGGGCCTTCATCAGAGATTTGGTATAAAAATAAGTTCACTGCAACTTCTGATGAATTTCTGGCAGCGGTCTCAACATACTTTAATGTGATGTCCAACTGGACGGCGGAGGTGTATGTAAACAATCAGTTGAAGGATGTTGTATCTGGAACTTCAAATCCAGGGTATTATACATTTAATTTGAATAAGCTGATTCCGCTTAAAAAAGGCGATGTCTTTGAGGTGGTTTTCGATATAGTCACTGATGGAGAAGCTTCTTTTCCGGTATCTGGGATAACGAAGCTTAACAAGTTAATGTATTCGCCGGGCATTTCATATATGAGCTGGGACGGTGAAAACTGGACTGATCTGTATAATTTTTCCTGGACTTATTCGTCCCATAAGTACCGATCCCAGGTTGCAGGAATCAAGGCATTCACAGTTTTAAATTCCATCAAAACATCAATTGATTTAAGCATTGATTTTAATGAAAGTAGTGATTTGTGCAATATCGATGCAGCTGTCAGGGATGAATACGGCAATCTCATAAAATACGGCAATGTCACATTCAGCATAAATGGTGAAAATTTTGTTAGGAACGTTTTAGATGGCAAAGCGAATTTTTCACATGCTTTGAATAGGAAGGCCAATTTAATTTCGGCCATTTTTCAAGCGGAAGGATATAATGATTCTTCACTCACCAAAACATTCAATATCACTACATATGTTGATTGGAATCTGGAAATCAATAGGCATTCCAACAATGTCGATGTCACTGTCAGTGTCAATAAACCAATTAATGATACTGTATTGATTTCCATCAACGGAAATGAAACTTTATTGGACTTGATTGATGGGAATGCCACTTTAAATTTAAATAATCTGTCAAATGATTTTTATGGCGTTCGTGTTGAATTTTTAAACGAATCCAGATATGGGGCTGATCCTTTGAGGGGCAATTTCACAGTCAATGTATTGAAAACCCGTATTGTATCATCCAATATAACTTCTGTTGATTCAAAAATATTCATCTATGATGTTACTTTATTGGATGAATTCGGCAGTCCGATTGAGGGTAGAAAAATAATTTTTACAATAAACAATTCAACTTATTCCAACATCACTGATAATGCGGGCCATGCGATAGTCTGGATTTCATTGCCAAAAGGAGTTTATGATGTTGACATTTCATTTGAAGGGGATAACGATTATTTCAAATCAAATGCCGTAAGCGCCATTAAGGTTAAGGGAAATGTCACTATCAGCTTAAACATTACCACTTATAAAAACAATGTCTCTTTGGATATTCTTGCATCAGAGGCAATTAATGAAACATTTACGGTTTTAATCAATTGCAATCCTCATTATATTGATTCTAAAGATGGTGTAGTATGCTTAAAGTTATATAATTTGTCAAATGATGATTATAATGTTGAAGTTTTATTAAATGAAAGCGAATATGAGTTTAATGAGGTAAAATCTCAATTTGAAATCCGATTCAGACAGGATATCGATTCCAGTGTTGCAATATTGGATGGGGATGCAGTCATAAACATTGAAATGCCTGGTGCTAGCGGCAATGTTACCGTAATTGTTGATGGCGTGAGTGGTATTGTCGAATTGAACAGCAGTCATGCAGTTTACATAGTTAAAAATATTTCTTTGGGAAATCATACTCTTGTACTCATTCATGGAAACCAGGAACAGTACTATAAATCAGAAGTATTCAGGGTTAAATCTAAGCCTAACGTTTCCATAGGCATTCCAAAAATCATTAAGGTAGGGAAGTCTGTTGAAATTAATCTTTCCTGTGACAGTGACGGTGAAATTAAAGTTTATGTTGATGGTGAAATTCAAAGCATTTCGGATAATAAAATCAATTTCACTCCTTTAAATGCAGGTTTACACACTATTGATGTGATTTTAGATGAAAGTGATGATTTTTACGCATTTAACGAATCATTTTCATTTGAAGTTGTGAAAAATGATCCATTTATTTTGGTTAATCTACCTCAAACGGTTTTCGTAGGTCAGAATATCACAATCGATCCAGTAACTGACAGTGATGGCAAATTAAACGTTACTGTAAATGGACAAGTTATAAATTCCTCATTCGTTATTCCATTTAAAAGCATGTTTGTAGTTGAGGTGAAAACCGATGAAACCGACATGTACAATTCAGCCACATACACCACAAATTTCACATCAACAAAACGGTCAAGTGAAGTTGCACTGAATCTCCGAATTGATACCCAAATTTCTATTTATGCAGTTGATTATAAAGCGGGTGAACGCGCCAAGCCATTTGACTTCCTGCTGACAGATTCCAATGGTCAGCCGATAAAAAATGCAGAAGTAAAGTTCAAATGCAATTCCAAAATTTTAACTGGATTAACCAATGAAAAAGGTGGGGTTTCCTTTGATTTCAATCCGCAAACATCAGGCATGTGCTCCTGCGGGTTGTATTATGATGGTGATAAAACATATGATGGAGCATCTGTTTTATTTAAAGTTAATGTCATCAAAAAACCAATTTTAATAAAAGCCAAATCAAAAACATTTAAAGCTAAATCAAAAACTAAAAAATATTCAATAACTCTAATAACAAAAAAATGCTCTTCTAAAGATGGAAAGGCATACTTGAAAGCGGGTAAAAAAGTAACCCTCAAATTAAAATCTAAGACATATTCTGCAAAAATCAATAAGAAAGGAAAAGCAATATTCAAACTTAAAATAACTAAGAAAGGTAAATATAAAGTTAAAATTAAATTTAAAGGTGATGCAACATATAATGGAGCATCTAAAAAAGTAACAATTAGAATTAAATAATTATTTATTTTGATATATCAGATTGAGTGATTGGATGAAATTTAATAAAAAATTAGTCATTTCTGCAATGCTTCTGTTGGTATTGTTTTTATGTATTAACGCAAGCAGTGCAGAGGAACAGCTTAATGAGACATTGACAACAGATAATGTTGATTTTGATGAAACAGTCAATTCTGTAGAAGATAATGTTGATTTGGAAAGTAAAAATGATGATGAAATTGCATTATCTGATTCTACAGGTTATTTGTCCGGACCGGAGGATGGTAAAAATATGGCAAATGTCTATGTGCAGCCGGGTGCAAGCGACAATAGTTCCGGAACTCGTGACAATCCTGTTGGAACTATCGCAAAAGCTTTGGAACTTTCAGAAGGTCAAATAGTATTATTGCCTGGAACTCACAAAACAGGTGATTTGGGCACCATATCAAATGATTTGGTCATTGCAGGGGAAGGAAACGCTATCATTGATGCTGGAAACAACAACAGGATTCTTCATGTTGGTGAAGATGCCCATGTTGTAATTAAAAATGTTATCATGATTAATGGTTATTCAATCGATGGAAGCGGAGCGCTTTTGGGAAATGCCAATGAACTGACATTGATTAACTGTACCCTGGCCAACTCCTCAGCCGGAGAAAACAACGGAGGAGCCATTTTAAATGTAGGGAAATTAACCCTCATCAATACCACAATCTCAAACTGCAATGCAAAAATGGGGGGAGCTGTTTTCACACAAACTTCCAGTGAACACGTTTCAGTTGAACTTATCAACTCAACATTTGAAAACAATGTTGCATCCGGTCATAATGCCTTTGGTGGCGGAGCAGTATACGTTCAGCGTACTCGCGGATTCTATAATTTTGAATTGACAATTGATGGCTGTGAATTCATAAATAACAAGGCCCAAGGAGGATCATGTGGCGGTGCAATTGCACTTGCGCAATTGGACGCCACAGTAAAAATAACCAACTCCAAATTCATTTCCAATCATGCCAATGGACAGAGCACTGTCGGAGGAGGAGCCATTTATACTACCGGTGCCGACAATTATCAAAGATACGGAACCATGACTATTGATGGAACATTGTTTGAAAATAACACCTGCAATGCAGATGGTGGAGCCATCTATGCCAAAACCACAACAGTAAAGGTTTCAAATTCAGTATTGATAAATAACAGTGATGCAAACGGACTTGCCGTTTACGGATTTAAAACAGACACCTCTTCTCCTTCAATTACATTGAATGACAATTGGTGGGGAAGCAATGACAGCCCTAAAGGTCTTGTGGGAGGAAACAACAGGTATTCTCCAACCATCAATCGATGGGCAATTCTAACAGCAAACAATGAAACTCCAATTGTTGCAGGAAGCACTGTCAAATTGACAGTCAGCATCAATAACTATACCACAGGATCATCAACTGGGGCATTATCCAAACCGATTACAGTTCCATGTGATTTGACTGTTGAAACCAGTTTTGGAGATATCAACGGAACTTTGAAAAACGGTGAATTCAGTTTTGATTATTTGGTGCCTGAAAATCTCAAATACATCATTGTGAGTGTTGACAGCGAAACTCAGGTACTCTATGTCGTACCTTCACGGGTGTCCATTCAAATCGATGAGATTTCAGGAAGAAAATTCGATAAAATCGATGTTGTAATCAATGTAACTTCAGATGTTGAAGTAAATGCGGGAAATATTGAATTGTATGTCGGAAATGACAGGATTGCCGTTTTTGAAGTTAAAAACAGCCGGGCTGCCGGTGAGCTGATAATATCCAGAGATGTTGGGACATATGATTTGGCCGCTAAATATGTTGGAGGATCTCCCTTGTTTGATGACGGTGAGGCCAACACCACATTGACTGTTAAGGGAGAAATTGAATTATATAACGATACTTTCTTTAATTTCTTTGATGATGAAGGATTTTTAAGGGATGAATTCGTTGGAAACGAATTGGTATTCCATGGGGATTTCTCCAATTTGGGAATAAGCACAATAACCATTTTAAAAACACTGGACGTTATTGGAGATGATGCAAAATTATATGATATTTCCATGTCTCTGGTCAGTGATGATATAAAGGTTTCAAATATGACATTTGTAAGTTCCAATGGTGGGGCAGTCATTTCACTTCAAAATGAAAATATCGAAATTAACAACGTATTTATAAACGTCACAGCTCCAAACACAATTGATTCCTATGCCATTTTGGCAGATTCCGCTAATGGCTTCAGATTATCCAACTCAACAGTCGTATTCCATTCAAATAATGCAGGTGCGATTCATCATGCCATACACATTTCCAACTCTGATAATATAGAAATCAGTGGAAACACGGTTAATGCAAGTCTGCCTGCAATGGATGTGGACTGGCATTACAGTGAACCTTTCTTTGACAGCATAAATCAGGATATGGTTCTGGCCATCGGTATTCAGTACTGCAATGAAGGTATTTTAACCGAAAATAAAGTAAATGTAATAACTACTGCTGCAAAAGGTAATGCTCCAACAATTGATGCCATTATTGTTTATGGAGTAACCGATTTTGAAATAAGCTGGAACAATATCACTCAAATCGATACAGTTAATGCAGGTCAGGCCAGTTATTCCAATGCCCTTGATTTATATGCATTTGAACGTGTCACTGTCAAATATAACAATATACTGGTCAACACTACATCAGGAATTGCCGCAAAGGGAACAGCATATCCGATTCAGGCAACAGGTCCATATGCATCTCTGTTAATTGACCATAATAATTTGACGTCAATATCAAATGGCCCTGCATTGGCCATTTATTCTCAAAACTATAATGGGATCACCGATATTGAAATAACATTCAACAGAATCGACGTTACAGGTCTTGCAACCGAAAACGATTATGCACTGGTTTCAGGTATGGAACTTCAGGATACCAATGCTAAAGTTTACAATAACACCATACAATCTCGAAGTAAAGGCAGTTACGGCGATTTGAATTCATTGTATGGTATAAGCTATGCTCAGAGTACTGAAGGAACACATATCTATGACATTGAAAACAATACGATCGTAACAGAAGGAAGATACGCAGTGTATCTGAAATCTGCAAAAAATAGTCGTGTCAGCAATAATTTATTGTATGCCCATGAACTGAGGGGCGATGATGCAGTCAATATTAGTAAATCCGATGCATGCATTGTAGAAAACAACAGACCGGATGTGGCTCAACTGGCCGTTTCTGTTGAAAATATCACTGTTGGAGACGAAGCGACAGTCAATATCACTTCAAATGCTAAGGGAATTATAACTCTCTTGTTGAATAATGAATTCTATGGAAACTTTACATTCAACGGAAATAAGATGATTAACATCCCTGATTTGGTCGCTGGTGATTACAACGTCACTGTAATCTTTAAATCAACAGATATAAATTATATGGATGGTGAATGCACTGTCAAATTCATTGTTAGCAAATTGAATCCGAATTTGGTTGTGGAGGTTGATTCAACGGTTAGGGCAGGCGAAACCATTGTAATTAATGTTACTTATGCGACTACCTCTGATTTGATTGCCACAATCGATGGTGAAAATGTGAGTGTAATTGACGGTAAGATCACATACTATGTCACCAAATCCGGTTTGCATACCATAAATGTATTCGCTTCTGAAAATGATATGTACAATCAGGCAAATGAAACAAAAGTGTTCGACGCCAGTAAAAAAGATGCAATAATTATATTAAATCCGTTTGATAATATTAAGATTGGCGATACAATCGTTATAACTCCTGAAACCAATAGTGACGGTGCCTTAACCATCAGGGTCAATGATGAATTTGTTGGCAGAGAATATACAGTTTCCTCAAATGGAACATATACTGTCCTTGTTGAAAGCGCTGAAACTGAAATCTATAATGCGGGATTAATTTCCGTTTCATTTATGGTATTTAAGGATGCATCAAGTGTTAATATAACTATTGTTCCGGCCAGAGCAGGTGAAAAATCAGTTATTTATGTTGATGTTAGTGATGGTGCCGGCGGCATTGTTGTCATTAATGTAAACGGTACCGATTATCCTATTAACGTGTCTGATGAAAAACTGGAGCTGGAGTTAAGTTCCGGTAGCTATCCGGTTTTTGCAACATACTGCGGTGATGCCAAATTCAGTGAAAGCGTATCTGAAGTTAAGAATTTAACCGTTTTGGATAAATTGGATGCAAATATCAAAATTGATATTCCAAGTGACATTAAAATATGTGATTCAATTGTCATTGGTGCTCAAAGTGATAGTGACGGTGCCATAACAATTAAAATCAATGGTATTGAAACAGATGGCACTTACGTCATCCCTTCAGAGGGTACATATAACATTACTGTTGAAAGCGCTGAAACCGGAATGTATAAGAAAGGATTCAATTCCACTTCATTTAAAGTATTCAGGGAATCTTCAACAGTTAATGTAACTGTTTTTCCGGGCAGGGCTTTGGAGGAATCTCAAATGGTAGTTAAAGTAACCGAAGGTGCCATAGGTAAGATAATTGTTAAATTAAACGGTACTGAGGTTTACAAGGGTTTTGCAAATGAAACCGATGTTGTCTCATTAGGCAATTTAAGTGCCGGCAGCTATGTTTTAAATGTAACCTATGAAGGGGATGTATATTACAATAATAGTCAGAATATTACAGAATTCAGCATATTCAAATCCCAAAGTTGGGTTTTCGCAGATTCCATTGAAATTGTGCAGGGAAATGCCGCCACATTAACAGTCCATGTCAATGAGGGGGCAGGAGGTAAAGTTTCAGCGGTTATCGGCAATAACAATTACTGGGGAGATATCTTAAACGGCACTGCCAATGTCAATATTGCGGATTTGGATGCAGACAAATACGATGTCGCTGTTTTATATTGGGGTGATGAAAGATTTGATTCCAGCTCAAATAACACAGTAATCACAGTTAAAAAGCAGGTGTCTTCTGATGTTTTTAATATTGGTGTAAATGTTCTTAAAGGTGCCAATTCTCCTAAATTCACAATAAAACTGCCAAGCGATGCAACAGGCAAGTTGACTGTAATTGTAGATGGTGAAATAAGTTATACAGAATCATTGGTAGGCGGAAGTGCAGTTGTCAGCGTTGATGAGCTGTCTTTTGGAAAGCACAATGTGCAGGTGGTCTATTCAGGGGATGAAAAATACTCAGGAATTTCTAAAAATGTATCGGTTGACATCAAAAGTCCTTCAAAAGTGAAACTTAAAACCAAATTTATCGCCAAAAAGAAAACATTCAAGGCAAAAACCAAAACAAAAAAGTATTCAGTAACCCTGAAGGCAGGCAAAAATCCTGTTAAAAAGGTTAGGGTAACACTTAAGATTAAAGGCAAACTCTATAAAGCAAAAACCAATGCTAAGGGTAAGGCAACATTCAAAATCAAGAAATTGTCTAGAAAAGGAAAATATCGGGCGATAATTAAATTTGCCGGAAACAACGACTTCAAAAAGACAACCAAGAAAGTAAGAATAACCGTTAAAAAATAAAGTGATTTTCATTAAATTCTTTATTTTTTTATTTTATTTTTTTGCATTATTTTTAAAATAACTATTGTTAATCATTTAAATTTCAATTGAGGATTTTTGAGTTTATACGGTCATTATTTTTGATTCAGATGCCTTTTTAATATTTTAATTTTTTTTTATAGTAATGTTTATATTGTATTTTGGATAGAAATACTACTCGTAAAGTAATTTTTATTTTTATTAAACCTTACTTTATATATTTTAATCAGGTGTGATTGAATGAAGATAAGTAAAAAATTTTTTATTTGTTTTTTATTAGTATTGATGCTGTTTATTTGCGTTAATGCTACAAGTGCAAGTGACACACTTGAAACCAATTTAACTAGTGAGGATACGGCGGATATGCAGAGTGTAGATGCCGTTGATGCTAGTCAAGATAAGTTGAGTTCAAGCGGTGACACTTTCGTTGTCGATGGAAATGGAGGTGGAGATTATACAACAATTTCTGATGCTGTTAGCGTTGCTACCGGTGGGGAAACAATCTTCATCAAGAACGGTAATTATACGGAAAGTGCAAGAATTTCCCTTTCTGCCAATAAACCATTAAGTTTCATTGGTGAAAGTAATGGTGGTGTTATAATTACATCTACTGCTACTGATGGTTTATTTTATAATATAGAAAGTGGAAGCGCTTTGGTATTTAAAAATTTAACATTTAATAATATCGCTGCTGGAACCTATGCTTCTTTATATCTTGGCGGTGATAGTTCAATAGATATTGCTGATTGTAATTTTAATAACTGTGGTGGTAAATGGGGTTCTGTTTATGTATATACCTCTGATGTGGCCACCATTGATAATTGTAATATTTTAAATTCAAAAGCAACTGCTGGTTCTGGAGCTGCTGCTATTGGTGTGGCAGGTTCAGGAACTGCTAATATTAAAAATACACTAATTAACAATGCACAATATACTGGGTCTTCAGGTTATGCATTAGGGGCTATTGCCACTACTAATGCTAATCCTAATGTTAATTTAGAAAATGTAATAATTTCCAATTCAAATTTAATGGCAAATGGAATAATTGTTACAAGATCTAATATGAATATTAAAAATTCAAAAATAATTAACAATACTGTAAACCCGATTGCTTCAGGTAGCCAAGGGGATTCAATTATATTTGTTGCAGGTAATTCAAATTATAAGGGTAATTTAACAATTGAACAAAGTATTATTTCAGATAATAACTGTTCTGCTGGTGCATTTATTAAAAATAATGGTGCTGCTGCTAAATTAACCATGAATTATAATAATATCCAAAATAATTCATTTAAAACCACAACTACAACCGGATCCGGAACTATGGATTTAGAAGCTAACTGGTGGGGGTCTAATGATAAACCTGCCGATGTTACAGTGAATACTTGGGTAGTTGACAACAATGGCAATTATGAATTAAATAATGGCGAACCATTAGCTAAAGATATTCCTGGACTTAATGGTGGAGATGAACCTTCTGTCCTTCCTGAAGGAACTATTTATATTTCTGAAACCGGAAATGATGCTAATGATGGTTTAAGTGAAGCAACCGCTATTGCAACTCTTGCACATGCTGTTGAAATAGCTAAAAATAAAGATAATAAAACTTCAACTATTTATATATTAAATGGTGATTATACCACTGCACCTATTGATATAACTGAAGCAAACATTACATTCATCGGTCAGGAAAAAGGCAAGGTCATCATTCACGGAAATGGTAAATATATATTTGATGTATATGGTGAAAATTTAATTTCCAAATTTGAAAACATTGACTTTGTTGACTCATATTCCCCTAGTGGAAATATGGGTGCTTTAAGATTATATGCTGATTACAGTGAATTCACAGTCAATAACTGTAACTTCAGAAATATCAGTGCAAAATATGGGGCTATTGATTTAGAAGGTGATAAAGGAACCGTAAATATTAATAATTGTATTGTTGAAGATGTAACTGGCACTGCATCAGGTAGTGCAATTGTTTATGTCTATGCTGATGAAAGCAATGTCAATTTCGATAATATTAAAATCACCAATTGTAAATTTGATGAAAAATTTGCAAGCGAAAATCCTACTACTTATTTAAGGGCATTATTCTATGTGGCAAGCAGTTCTGCAACTGTTACATTAACAAACTCAAGAATCACAGACAATTATGGTGCCATGTATGGTGGTGTAATTGAATCAAAATCCAAATTGACAGTTGAAAATACCGTTATTTCCAATAATGTTGTAAACACTTCAGCTAATGGCAATAATGGTGGAGAATACTTGATTTGGGCAAGTAATGATAATTCAGTCATAGTCATTTCAAATTGTGTAATTACTGACAATACTATTGTCAAAACAACTAAAGGATTATTATACAATCAAAAAGGTAAAATGAGCATCGAATTCTGTGATGTCTCAAATAACAATGTGGAAAAATTCGTTGGCGGAACCGGAACTCTCACAGCTGACAACAACTGGTGGGGAACCAATGACCAGCCTGACACCAAACTCAACAAATGGGTTGTCATGAACGTTGCATTGAATGATTCCGATTTAAGCGAAAATAATAAGATAACTTTAACAATTGACTTTAACCATGTATTAACCTCTTCTGGCGATCTTGAAGAATTAACCGGTGGAGAAATACCAAAAAATTCATATTCAATTGACTTATCCGCCAAAAACGGTGAAATTAACCCAACCAATGTTGTGGTAAACAAAGGTCAAACTGTAAGCAAAACATTCACTGTCACTGAAATCAATGATGAAATCACTTTATCCTGTGATGGTGATGATGTAACAGTTATTATTGAAGGCATTCCTCCATATCGTGGAATTATATATGTAAACGCTACCGGTGATGATGCTAATGAAGGATCTATTGATGCTCCTGTAGCAACTGTTGCAAAAGCTATTGAGCTTGCAGATAAAGGATCTCATGAAATCATCATTAACGAAGGAACCTATGTTGGAAAGGATTACGCGATAACCAGTAATTTAACTGTTACCGGTAACGGTAAAGTGACTCTCGATGCAAACAATGAAGGTAGATTATTCAACATGGCCTATGGAACTGTTGCTGATAAGATTGAATTGCATAATTTAATCTTAACCAATGCAAATGGTTTCGGTGCTGCTGTTTACAGTTTCGCTAAAGAATTGATATTGGATAATGTCACTATTGTCA
>Ga0256405_10005284_pt1 | contig 22640 bp, 24 predicted proteins | sample RumenRJG_02DNA_FD_189096 | JGI IMG/M metagenome (GOLD analysis project Ga0256405, IMG submission 189096) | Bovine rumen microbial communities from Lethbridge, Alberta, Canada - RJG_02 | ecosystem: Host-associated > Mammals > Digestive system > Stomach > Rumen | place: Canada: Alberta... | reverse complement strand
TTACGCCAAAAACTCGGCATCTTTTCTGGCCGCGATTCAGATCCGCTGTATTGTGCTTTGGCTGCAAATTCTCGCTTAACTCGTGTAGACACTATCTAAAAGGTTTCTTAATCAGCCGGATTGAGAAATACTTCTACAAGCACCGCACGAAAGGGGGCTATCATGAAGATTACGGCATTATACGAACGGCTGAGCCACGACGATGAGGTGGAAGGCGAGTCCAACTCCATCGTGAATCAAAAAAAGCTGTTGCTCGACTACGCTCGAAGTCACGGTTTTCCGAACCCGGTTCACTTTACGGACGACGGTATCAGCGGAACCTGCTTCGACCGGCCGGGATTTTTGGACATGATGCGGCAGGTCAACGAGGGCAAGGTGGAGTATCTCTGCGTGAAGGACATGAGCCGTCTGGGGCGCGACTATCTCAAAGTCGGTCAGATCATGGAGATCCTCCGGCTGAAAGGCGTCCGCCTCATCGCCATCAACGACGGCGTCGACAGTGCGAAGGGGGACGACGATTTCACCCCCTTCCGCAACATCATGAACGAGTATTACGCCAGAGACACCAGCCGGAAAATCCGCTCGACCTTCAGCACCAAAGGAAAATCGGGCAAACACGTTACGGGGACGGTCATATACGGCTATCTCTGGAACGAGACGAGGGACCAATGGATCATCGACCCTCCTGCGGCGGAGGTGGTAAAGCGGATCTTTGCTCTGACAATGGCCGGGTACGGACCTTACCAGATTTCAAAGATACTGGCGGCAGACAAGATCCTGATTCCCTCCGCGCACCTCGCCCAGCATAACGAGGGCGTGAACAAGAACAAGACCTTAAAAGACCCCTACGGATGGGGATCGTCCACCATCGTGAACATTCTGGAAAAGCGGGAATACCTCGGACACACGGTGAACTTCAAGACCCGCAAGCACTTCAAGGACAAGAAGAGCCACTATGTGTCCGAGGATCAATGGATGCTCTTCGAGAATACCCATGAGCCGATCATCGATCAGGAAACCTTCGATAATGTCCAGCGCATCCGGAGCAATGTAAGGCGTTACCCGGACGGATGGGTCGAAGCGGCTCCGCTCACCGGTCTCATGTATTGCGCGGACTGCGGCGGCAAGATGTATGTACATCGCAACAACAACGGAAAGCGGTTCCCTCAGTACACCTGCAGTCAATACAGCAAGGTCCCGGTCGGGACGCTCTGCGCTACCCAGCACCGGATCGACGAAGATGTGGTGCTCGAACTCATCAAAGACCTCTTGAAAGCAATTGCCGAAACCGTGAGGCTTGACCGGAGCGGCTTCACCCAAGTGATCGAGCAGATGCGGAACGCAAAGCAGTCCGAGGACGTCAAGACCAAAGGCAAGAGGCTTGCCGAAGCGAAACGGAGGTGCAATGAGCTGGAACAGCTTCTCTGTAAAATCTATGAGGACAATGTACTCGGCAAGCTCTCGGATTCCCGGTATGAGCTTCTGGACGCGCAGTATTCCAAGGAACAAGCAGAATTGAAGGCCGAAATCACTGCTATAGAAGCATTTCTTGCCGCAGGCGAGGAAAAGAAGGCGTCAACGGACAAATTCCTTGCCCTCATCGATAAATATGAATCCTTCGATACTCTCACGAACACCATGCTCAATGAGTTTGTCGAGAAGATCATCGTACATGAACGGGCGCGCAAGGGGAGCACGCAGACCACGCAGGAAATCGAGATCTACTTCAATTTCATCGGCAGATTCGTCCCGCCCCACTTCGGCGAGGTGGAGCTGACGCCGGAACAGATCGAAGAGAACCGCAAGCACGAAGAGCGAAAGGACAGGCTGCACCAGAATTACTTGAAACGCAAGGCCAACGGCAAGCAGAAGGAATACGAGGAAAGGATCAAAGCGAAGAAGAAGGAAGAGATTGAAGCCAAGAAAGAGGCAATCCGGGCCGAAGACATTGCAAAAGGGGTGTTTATCCCGGTCTCCATGACGGCAAGGCCGGAACCGCAGATTGCTCCAAGGCAGACATGAAGGAGGTCATGTATGGAGATCAAGTACAAGCAGTGTGGGGATTACCTGATTCCGGATCTTGAACTCAGGGAACAGCGGCGGATCGGTCATTACGGCAGGCTTCGCAAGGCATACCTTGAAGAGCATCGGCCGGCTATGTTTGCGGAACTCGTGCTGTCCGAAAGGCTTTACGATCACTGTGCGGAAATCGAGGATGCTGTGAAGGCCAGGCTGGAACTCATGATCCCGCAGATCGCCGCGCGGAACGGCATCGACGAAGCTCTGAAAGCAGAAAATCCGCTGGAATGGGTTGCGCAGATGAATCTGTGCAAGGCGCAGGCGGAGGAGACTGTATTGGCGGAATTGATTTACGACTGAAAAGATAGGAGGGGCAGGCAAAATCAGAAGGAGAAATCCCCCGAAAGCCTTGAAAACATTGGCTTCCGGGGGATATCCCTGTGCACTGAATCTGGGTCAAAGAGTAATGGTTTGGGCGGTTATCAGGGGTATTATGAATTTCTAATCATATTAATATATTTAATGGCTTCTGTATTCTGTGCGGTGATTTCAGAATAATACGCTGTGAGATATGTTGCTTTGGCAATAAACTGGGCTTGTGTTTCGATTCTTTGAGTGGTATGTGCAACATGGTTCACCTCGTTGGAAATCTTCTGCAAAATATCGTTTGTCTTTTGCATTTCCGAATATAGCACATATTGATTTTGCTTTATTTTCTCAAGTTGATCGATGATAGCATCAAGTTTGTTTATAATAATGTTCTGTCTGGATTCCATTTCGAACAAATTATAAGCTCCATTTGGACCATCAAGCGTTGTTACTCGCCCAGATGCTAAATACTCAAAAATAGAGCAGATCGCAATCATGTTTCTGTATTTAGGGAAAACAACATCATACGAATATAATTCAGCTAATAACGCCTTGCTTTCTTGAACGGGCTTGCTCAATTCATCAATAGCATCCTTGGCAATTTTAGAGTTGGTTATCGCGACTTCTCTCTCTAATTCATATTTAGCTTGCGCTTCCGAAACACGCTGAGTGTACTCGTCCATTTTTTGCTTGTATAAGCGTTCTTCATTCTCACATTTTTTCTTGTATTTTTCCATTTCTCTATTATACTCGTTCATCTTGCTTTCATATTCGTCTTTATTTGAATTGTTCTTTGAAATTGGCATAAAAAACACATACCAGAAAATTATGGAGAACATAATCGCAAAGAAACCAAGCCAAGGTAATGATCCTATGAAAAATGCAATGCCTATAGATGTCAAAAACAGTGCAATGCCCAAAAATCTATATATCACCAGTTCTTTTTCTGGTGGTTTAGGCGCTATAGGCATTTTTATATCACTCTTTTTAGGCTGCCTAAAGGTTTTGACAACAGGATCCTTAAACGCACTATTACGCTTTGCTGTTCGTATGACCTCTTCTTGTTGATACACAGAACATTCCAGATTTTTAACCTGTTCTATATATGTAATTAGGTCATTTGAATCGTTGATTTTGAATGAACCTTGTGGTGCGGGAGTTTCTTGCTTCATCGTATGCGTTGAAGGCGATAATACTATTCCTTTGGGTAAAGATTGAATTCTAGAGTCAACAATTTCAGTTGGCATCCTTTTTCCGACTTGAAGAGCACATTTTTCGCATAGATTTACAACTACAGACTGCTCCCCTCTCGTTATTCGAGCTGCGACCACAGCAGGTTGTTTGCAAACCGCACATTCATTTGGCATTACATTCACTCCTTTTTTCAGAATCATATATGCTGTTTATTGCTGCGTTTTGTGTCGCTATAACATTGCGTTTTGCCCTATGAGTAAAAGCAATGATTGTTAAACTATACCTTTCAGCAACTGCCTGTTTCTGTCAACCAAGTTCATTGAAATAGCGTAATCTGAAGATGATTTGAATTTGTTTACTCCATAATCACGAAATTCAGCTTTTAACTGTTCGTATTCCTCTGGCTTTGTTTCTGGGCCACACATAATTGAAACACCGCTGTTTTTATTGTTCATAGCAAACTTAATTGAGATTCTGTCATATGGGATGTCTTTTTCAAAAACTACTACTATCCTAAACTCATTTTCATATCTCCAAATTGGACTTTTAACAAAGAAATGCTTGTTATCTTTCTCCAATTCTTGTAATGCTGTATCTATACTCGAACCGAATTGTTTTCTTTCACTTTTGTGTTCACAATACCCATCACGACTGATATAGTAGATCCAATCGTAGTAGATTCTGTATTCTGACTTGGATACAGCTTTTTTTAGCGGTTTGTTTTGCTTGTTTACATAATAAATATCACTGTCATTGATTAAACTGCGAATTCTTGCATCCGTAAATTGTATCCTGCACCCTTTTCCATCTATTCCGCCATATAAGTAAAAAGCTGGAATATTCAAGGCTTCAGAATTTGAAAAGCACAGGACAAAAGCCCTTCTGTCTTGTTTTTCGTGAATTTTTGATTCTGCCAAGTCATTCATCTTGCTATATTTACTTAGGAAGAAACTCTCTGAGGAAAGAATATTCCGAGCGTTATCGATAGATGTGAAATGACAGAATTTCGTATTGCTTTTTATTTCCATATATTCCTCATTTCAATATGAATCCTGCAATGCGGAAAAAGAGACTTTGGCTTCCTTACATGATCTCCTTCAAGATTTTTTATATTATACCACCTTCTTCGACTTCTTTCAATAGGATTCGAAAGATTTTTCACAGCGCGAACCAATCTGTGATCCCGACGAAGCGATTAAACGAAAAACCTCCCGCAGGCTGTCATACCTCGGGAGGCTCGGTCGTATTCACTTTTTGTCCCAATCCACTGCGTCTGCGACTTTTTCGTCGTCCCAATCCGGATGCGCGTTGATGATCTGAACCGTCTCCGCAAGATCGTTTTTCGTGACATTGAGCATATCCGCGATGATGTCTGCGTCATACTTTTTGTACGAGCTGCGAATCTGCGAAACGATCTTCTGCTCAACTGCTCTTCTCATGCCTGTGGAGTACCATTCCTGCAAAAGCATATAGCCCCCTTTGAACTTCAAGGCAGAATCAGTGTGAGAAAGGGAAAATACAGACCTGGGCCGTGCTCACACCGCTTCCGGCGTGGATTCCTCCGGTTTGGAATCATCGTCGAGGAAGTTCTGAGCATAGGTGTCGGAGAGGCCGTAACGTCGGATGATAATCGCCTTAATCTGATCTTCGGAGATCTCCATGAATCTCAGGAGACTAATATCCTCTTTTATCCTCTCCGTCCTCTGCGCCGCCATTCTGATATATTCCGGGCTAAGCATCGTAATCATGATCTTCTCCACTTGCCTATGACGGAAAAACGATGACCTGCCCTATGCTTACACCGCTTCTGGTGTAGATTCCTCCGGCTTGGAGTCATCGTCGAGGAAGTTCTGAGCGTAGGTGTCGGAAAGACTGTACCGCCGGATGATCAACTCTTTGATTTGTGCTTCTGATAAGCCTGCGAAGCGGGCAAAACTTATATCCTCTTTGATTCGTTCCGTTCTCTGCGCCGCCATTCTGATATATTCCGGGCTCAACGTCGTAATCATGATCTTCTCCACCTCCATTCGATGGGCGTTCAGATACCCTGCCAGGTATCCTTTTTCCATGCACTCTTCTATCGTTTCGGCAACGGCACGTTGTTTTTCCTCGGGTGTCATCGCTGTCAGGACCTTCCCGTCCCAAATTCGGCAGAAGGCCATATACTCCTCGATGATCCCGCCTTTATAGTTCCCGTGGATGATATGCGCCTTGAACTCCGGTTTCGCGGGATCGCCGCCGAAGAACTCTTCATTCAGAGAAATTTCATCACGGTCAAGTTTCTTTCTTCCCGTGTATATCACAAACGCTTCGACGTCCGGGATGTCCACCTTGACCGATCCGTACAGATCGGCTTTTTTCATGGTCAGGTAGCTCATCGCGGAATCAAAATAGTAATCCGCCAGTCGGAATATGATATTCACGCTCCACGTAGACTGCGCCTCGGTGAGGACAATGAGCTTGCCCCGCGCAAGAAGTCCCAGATCATTATACGGATGGATTGTGAGGACGTTCTCAAGCGTGATCATCTCCAGATCGTCTTCCGTGATGGTCGTGTCGAGAGGAAAAAGCTCTTTATAAAGCTGGAGCTGGTATTCCTTCCGGGTGAAGAGGTTCAGAAAGACAGAATTCTTTGCCTGACGGTTGACCCGATCCTGTTTCAGTGCGGCTATCTCCGCTTTGTATGCGTCCCGCTCGGCAAGCAGATCCGAGTAGGAGAGTTCCTCCGGCATGGTAAGCATCCTCCCTTCGTTGCGATTTTGGAACCATTCATAGTATACCATATCCCTGAGAAAAATGCAAGGGGCAGGAGAAATAAGCCGCTCTTCAGCGCACAAATGTAAGGTGGCAAGCAGCTTTTCCGCTCGGATTCATCACGTTGTCTTTTTCAGAATTACGAGAGGGAGAGAGACACGATAACCCGAAGGGCGCACTTCTATACCTCCCGAGGGGAGGTATTCGTGCGTCACCTCAACATACCTTCGGTATGTTGGGACGGCATGACCTGGCTGGGAACGATCCCAGGTCAAACCGGGATCATTCCTGCTTCGCTACGCTCAGAAAAAGAGGGCTGCACCCTCTTTCGCCGCTTCGCGTCTATCTCCTGCCGACTTGCCGCCGCCGCACGATGCAGAGGCATCGCACGGCAGCGACAAGTATAGGGATATCCCAACGATTCCGTATGTTGAATACAGGCTATTCAAAGGAGAAAGTGCCGTACCCCACAGTTTCTGTGGCTATAGTCCATCGCCGCCGCGATGACGCAAATTACTTACTTCTTATAGTTCCATACACCCATCGAACTCCTGTTCATGTCCTCGTGGAGTACAATGTCTCCCGATTTGATCAGCCGATCCATAACGAGGCGGCGGAAATCGATGTTCGATGTGTAGAGAGCGGTGTCGCGGAGATAGTCGGGTATTTCGCGGTTCAGGATCACATCACGTGCGACTGCGAAATCGTGCATGATTGCCCGGATTTCATCCATAAGGGAGTTCTGCATGACCTTCTCGTATTCCTCCCAGTTTTCAAACGTGGGGACAGTCTCGGGGTCGATATCGAGACCGGAGGAGAGATCGTCCGCGGTTCGGTTTCCGAGGAGAATCACCTGTGAGAATTCGTCATTCCCCCAGACTTCAAGCGATTCTGCGTTTTTATCACACTTTTCCAGCCCGAGAATCGCCCATTCTGCGCCGTCAAAGTGCCGAATCATCCGGATTTTGCACGGGTATTCATCCAGAGGACGGCTCGCGAGGTAGTCCACGACACACGGCTTGAAATCGTCAAAAGGTTCCGGGAGCGGGAGGTGTTTTGCTTCGATCTCCGCGAGGGCTTCCCGGATGACGGGGGTGAGCCTGTCCGCTGTTTCCGCGCCGAGCGCGAAGAAATCCTCCTGCATCTTTTTTGAGAGAATGACGATCCCTGTTTTGACCTTTTTTCCGTCCCGGAAGAGCAGTCCGTATTTTTCGAGGATTCCGATTTCATCTTCAATGTAAGGAACGGCTACGCCGAGCGCGAGGGAGAGGTCTTCGACGGTGCAAGGATTGTCATAGGCTTCGAGCAGGATATTCTGCGGGATGAGCCGTTCAACCAGCCGCCCGCCGTCTTTTCCTGTTTCCGGGTTCCAGTTCTGCGTAAATTCCACGTTTTCCGGCGCGAAGGAGCGTTTTCCATAGGTTCTTGACATTTTCATGCCCTCCTTGATCTGCTGTCTCGATTCATACAGCTTTCGTTTGATGGTTCCGGGAGGCAGTGAAGTATCCTTTGCGATTTCGGCGATGCTTTTGTTGTCGAAATAATATGCTGCGAGAATGCTGCTGAAATCCCATTTGAGAAGGTTGAGCTCCCGGTACAGAAGCGCGCGCTCTTCTGTCCGGATCAGGCTGTCCTCCACGGAGAAATCATCCGCCATGATCTCGCGCAGTTCGTCGATGTCCTCGTCCCCGAGTCGCTTGTGCTTCTTTTCCGCCCATCTCGCATAGCGGTTTCGCGCGATTTTCCATACCCACGCCCTGGCGTCGGACGGGACGATCCCACGCTCCAGCGCGGCGAGGATTTCGCACAGAATCTCCTGCGTCAGGTCCTCGGCTTCGTATTTGTCCGAGGTTTTTTTGAGAGAGAAGTAGTAAAGCTGTCCCATGTACTCGCGGACAAGCTCTTCGCTGAAATCGTTCATTACGTTTCGCCTCCCTTCGTTTATACAGTGCCGGGTATTCGAAATCGGTTCGGGAAAAAACTGGTGTCAGAGCAACGGATCCGGCTTGAAATACTGCCCCATAACTCTATTATACATGACTCTTTATATGATTGCAATATAATTAAAATACCAACCACTTCCTCATCGAAAACGGCTTCCTGTTGTCAAACATGCGTTTCGCATCTATTTTTGCTAAAACGGATAAACATACTGTCGTACTATTCCAAATTGACAAGGCTCCGTCTCTATTCGAGACTGACCCGCACCCATTCAGACCGGTTACTTCATTGTGATCGGTCTTTTTCTATATCTATCAAAAGAAAGGAAGAAACCACATGGACAACGAGAACAAGACTGTCACCTCCAAGAAGCTCTCCAAACTGCGGGAGGAAAAAGTCCGGAACGAAGAGAAGCTGAAAAAGGCTCTCGAAGAACGGACGGAGCTGGAACACCGGCTCACACAGGCAGAGAACCGCGCAGAATATTTGAGCCAGAGGGAACGGAGAAAGAGGACGCACCGTCTTTGCATGAAAGGCGGCGTGATCGAATCCCTCCTCCCTGGCCTTGAAGAAATCTCCGAACATGACTTCTATGAACTCATGAAGGAGATCTTCGCTGAACCCGGAGTGCAGCTCATCCTCGAGGACTGGATCAAGAACGACGATGAAGAGGAGGACGATTACGTCTGAGTATCACTTTTCCGTGACGCAGATCAAGCGGAGCGCCGGACAATCCGCCATCGCCGCCGCCGCGTACCGGGCCGGTGAGAAACTGCACAGCGACTACTACGGTCAGGACAGCGACTATACGCGCAAAAGTGGTGTTGTGGATAAAGGCGTCCTCCTTCCGTCCCATGTCCCCCGTCAGTTTTCCGACCGTCAGGTTCTATGGAACGAGGTTGAAAAAGCCGAAAAGCATCCGAAAGCCCAGCTTGCGTACAGCTTTGACTTCGCCCTTCAGAATGAGTTTTCGATGGAAGAAAACATCGCCATCGCCCGCGAGTTCATCCAGAGGAACTTTGTCGATCTGGGCATGATCGCAGATTATGCGATTCACCTCCCCGATCCGAAGGACGGCGGACAGCCGAACCCACACGTTCATGTGATGTGTCCGATCCGTCCGATGGAGCCGAGCGGGAAATGGGGAGCGAAGCAAAGGAGAGTTTACCGGCTGAACGTTGACGGCAGCCGCGCCCGCGACGCGAAAGGCAAAGAGCTTTTCGACGCCCGCCCCACAACCGATTGGGGAACCCCGGAGAGGCTGGAGACATGGTGTCATGCCTGGGCTGAAATCAACAACGCGCACTTCGCCCAGCATGGAATGGACGCCCGGATCGACAACCGCTCCTTTGAAAAACAGGGCATTCCTCAGATTCCGACGATCCATGAAGGACCGAATGTGCGCGAGATGGAGCGGCGGGGAATACGGACGGAGAAAGGCGATCGGAACCGCTGGATCCGGCATATCAACTCCGTAATCAGAACCATCGGCAAACGCCTGAAAGAGCTGGCGGCATTCATCGAACGGCTGAAGGAGGAACTGCAGCGGCAGGCCGAGCCCAAGGTCAACGACTACCTGGCTGCCTATTACGATGAACGGAACGCGACCGCATGGGGGCAGGTCTTCAGGGCAAAGAACCTGCACGAATACTCAATACTCTTTTCCTATCTGCAAGAGCATGGGATCGTAACACTCACGGACCTTGACGAACACAACAAGGCATTATCCGCACAGGCCGATCCCGTGAAGACGCAACTGTCAGAATTACGGGCGAGGCTGGCCGCTCTTGACGGCATCATCAAAGCCGGGGCGCGGTATGAGACCAACAAACCCGTCTATGAGAAATGGAGCGGGATCTTCTTCAAGAAAGCAAAGGAGAAGTTCGCGGGTGAGCACAGCAGGGAGCTGAAAAGCTATCATGCCGCAAGGCGGCAGGTCAAGGACTATCTGAACGAAAAAGGCGAATTTGACAAGGACCGTGTTGAATGGGAACGGGACAAGGTCATAAAGCAGATGGATCAGATCGACCGTGACAACGCTCCGTTGAGAGAACAGCTTGAGATGCTGAGAAAGATCAACGCTCAGGTCAGACACGTTATCGACGCTGAAGATCAAAACCGGGGTAACTACCCCGATTCCGGCATCGAAGAGACAAAGCCCGATGAACCGGAGACCCAGCATGATACGAGCAAAAAGAAGGGTGACTACACCCTTTAACGAGGACGCATGAGCGAATACCCGGAAAGGGAGGTACGATGGCAGAGACGAAAAACACGGAAATCTGTGAAACCGAAGATGAAACCCCGGTCTATCGGAAACAGATCCGAAAGACCACCTACATTGTCAAGGTACGCTTCTCCGAAAGCGCAAGGGAGACAATGGAACAGAAGATTCAGAGGATGCTGAGGCTGGAAATGGAGCAGGGTGTAAATAATCCTTGAATTTTGATGAAAAAGTCCTTGACAAGTCGCATTAGGTGCTGCTGCGCGCTTTTATGATTATAATAACTGGGAAAAGGTTGATCTTCCGCATGACTGGTCACTGATACTTCAAAAGGATATGGAGGCCAATACGTTTGCCGGCGCATACCCTAACACGCACTACCATCGATTTACGGCAGAGCGTCATTCCAATGTGGAAAAGGTGTACAATATTGGCTGGTATCGAAAGCAGTTTGATTACGATCCATCTTGGGTAAACAAGCGGATTTTTATAGAGTTTGAGGGCGTGTTCCGTGATGCCATGGTCTGGTGCAACGGTGTGTATTTGGATCGCCATATGAGTGGATATACAAGCTTTGCTCTGGAACTTACGGATCACCTCGTGACAGATACGGACAATTCCATCGCTGTGCGTGTGGACAGCGAGCATCCAGAGGGGTGGTGGTACGAAGGAGCCGGCATCTACCGCAATGTACATTTGCTGGTGGGGGGAACCCGTGTATGTAAAGCGCAATAAGACTGTTGTGATTACACAGCTGGACGGTACAGTTTCGGTATCGGCAGTCCTGGTCAACGATACAGGGGATGCAAAAACGCAGCATCTCAGCTGGCGTATCTATGATGCGAAGGGAGTGGAGATCGCCTGAGCAGAAAGCAGCGCTTCTCTTTCGCCTTATGGGGAAACTGCTGTGCAGGCGCAGCTGCGCATTGCCGATCCGAAGTTGTGGAGCGTGGACAATCCGAATCTGTATAAGTTGGAACTTCATGTGGGCGAGGAGATAGAAACTGTTTCCTTCGGTGTACGAACGGTTGCTTTTGACGCAGATCATGGTTTCCTGCTTAATGGGCAGCCGCTCAAAATTCACGGCGTTGATATGCATCAGGACTTTGGCGGTGTAGGTGTCGCACTGACAGACAACCTGAATGAATACAGAATCAGAAAGCTCAAAGAAATGGGTGCAAATGCCTGGCGCACACATCATGCGCTTTCTGCCTCAATGCTGGATATTTGTGACAGGCTGGGCATGCTGGTGATGGATGAGACACGCTTATTCGGAACATCGCCGGAGGCTGTGCGCCAACTGACGGATCTCATTGAGAACGACCGTAACCATCCCTGTGTCTTTATCTGGTCGATGGGCAACGAGGAGTTCTCTATTCAGAATGATCCATGGAGCGCACGGCTCATGGAAAAGATGATGCGCGTCGTCAAGGCCCTCGATCCTACGCGTCCCGTAACCTATGCCGGAAGCAACGGGATGGATTTTACCGGTGCAAACAGCGTCGCAGAGGTGCGCGGTGTTAACTATATCCGCAACGGATTCGAAGGGCATTGGCTGGATCAGTATCACAGGGAGCATCCTGAACAGCCGATTATTGGTACGGAAGAGGGCAGTTATGTAGTCAGCCGCGGCGGTTCGGTCAATGACCTCGTCAGTGGGAAACTGGATGCTTTGGGCAATGTGACCATGCCTTGGGGTTCCACGCCCAAAGGATGGGTGAAGTTTTATGAGGAGCGTGATTACCTTTCAGGCAGCTTCCTCTGGACGGGCTTTGATTACCGTGGGGAACCGAACCCCTTCTATTATGAAAATGCAGCATCCAGCTTTGGTACCATCGATCTTTGCGGCATGGAAAAGCCACCGTTTTACTACTACAAGGCGTGGTGGACGGATGAACCTGTTTTGAAACTTGCACCGCATTGGAACCATCGGGGCGGAGAAACGGTGACCGTTGGCGTATTCACGAACTGTGAGAAGATTACGCTCTCCCTCAATGGAAGGGTTATCGAAAACCGAATCGTTAAGTGCTTTGACGCGCCGCAGTTCACACTGTCTTATGAGCCGGGGGTGCTTTCCGTCGAGAGTGTGTACAAGGGAATAACACTGAAGGAGGAGTTGGTCACTTCCGGCCAGACGGCGAAGGTGTGTGTGATTCCAATTCTTGAGGCGAATTGTTCGACGGATATTGCCATATACGAGCTTGACGCTTATGACAAAAATGGCGTATTCTGTCCGTTGGCATCGGAAGAAGTGGAGATTAGCATTGAAAATGGCCGCATAGTCGGAGTGGGCAACGGTGATCCATCCAGCACAGATCCGGAACAGGTTTGTCCGGAAGAGCAGGCAATCTTTCTGCGCAGCTTCAAGCATAATCAGGGTGTGTATCATATTCCCGAAAAGGCTCCAAATACACTTCGCAAGCGCTATGATTGGCTTGAAACAGAACGTGGTCAGAATGCTGCAATAGGGTTTGAGGACGATTATCGCGTTATCGCTAAGTATGCCTACAGCATGACATCGGCACAGCAGGAGGAATATACTGCTCGAATTAACTGCACAGAAGAATATGAATACATTGAGTTCGAACGTCTTGGCAGCAGGACGGAAGTCTTTCTCAATGGAAAAAAGATAGGCGATAACATCCGTATTTATGGAAGAATGGCGAACAATACCATTCGTCCCTACCGATTCTATGGCCGCATCATTCCGGGCGAGAATGAAGTAAAGGTTGTTGCCCTGCATGATGAGAGCGATCCGCCAGCTATTTCCGGATATGTAAAAGTAGGACGGTATGTAAATAAACCTTGGAAAGTTAGGCTCCATTATGGCAAGGCGCGTGTGTTCGTCAAAAACGCCTCGATGGATGAAACGAAACTGTTTCTTAGAATACTGGAATGCAGATGATGCTCTTTGCCGCGTATGTGGAAAACAAAAAGTAGAGATGATGTATTCGAAGGAAAAAAGACACGATTAACACCACGGCTGTAAAAGGAATACGCGTCTACTCCGCTCTTCTTTGGCGAAACACTCCCTCTTCTCAGTCGATTCATCTCTTGGTTTTGCAAAAAAAAGTCTCACGCTGTGAGACTTTTTGCTTGGCAACTCTCAAATTCCCCGGTTGACACCGGACGAAATACATGATACAATCATTATGCATCGCTATTCCTTACTGGAGTTCTCATGCATCCTTACGAAAAAGCTTTCGCCGATAATATCCGTAAATATCGAAAGCAGTTAGGACTGACGCAGAAGATGCTTGCGGAGGCGACCGGATATTCTGCCAAAACCGTCAGCAAATGGGAGACGGACGGCTGCATCCCCACCGTGGAGTCCCTCTTCCGCATCGCCTCTGTGTTCCGCGTCGATCTGAACGCGCTGTTCCAGAGCGACGAGACGATTTACTACCTCGGGATCGACGGCGGAGGGACAAAAACCGCGCTCGCGCTGGAGGACTGTACCGGGACTGTGATCCGTCAGATTACGACCGCACCCTGCAATCCTTTCGATGTCGGACTCGATGAAGCAAAGCGCGTGCTTAAGGACAGCATCGCCCAAATCTGTCAGGGCATTCCGTTCTCCTCCATCGTCCTTTTTGCCGGAATCGCCGGATCCTCGTCAGGAAACTATCACGAGCCGCTGCTCTCTTTTTTGAGGGACATCCGGTTTGCCTCATTTGGCTTGGGTAGCGACAACGAAAACATCATCACCGCGGGACTCGAAGGAAGAGATGGGATCACGCTGATTCTTGGAACCGGGATCTGTTCTTTCGCCGTAAAGGACGGCCAGCGTCACCGCATCGGAGGATGGGGCTATCTTTTCGATGAAGGCGGAAGCGGATTCAACATTGCGCATGACGCGCTGAGCTGGTATTTCTCGGTCTGCGACGGATCGCTTGAGCCGACTTCCCTTGCGGAGGCCATAAGGAAGAAAGCCGGATGCGAACCCGGACAGCTGTTAAGTCTGCTCTACGAAGAAGGGAAAAGCGCCATCGCCTCCTATTCAGGACTGGTTTTCCAGGAAGCCCAAAAGGGAGATCCGGTATCCTGTTCCATCCTTCGCAGCAACATGGCGGAGGCAGCCCGTATCGTCCATGCGGCTCGGAAATACTTTGCGGAAACAGAAGATGTCCCGGTGATTCTCGCAGGGGGATTGACGGAACAGCCGCTGCTCCTCCCGTATTTAGAGGAAGCGCTTGGAGATACGACCGGACTGGATCTGCAAATTTTGTCTGTTCAGCCCGTCAAGGGAGCGTTGTTGAAAGCAAAGTCTCTCTGGCAGGAGGCGAAAAATATATGAACAATGAGCAAATCACAACTGTTGTTTTGTGAAAAATGCAGGCGGTGAATAAGCAGCGCCGATTGCGATAACTGTTCCATTGGTAATCGCACGAAAAAGTATTCCATTCTGCATTTTTCCTGTATTTCGATTACAACAGCTTGAAAGATACTATATAAAACATAGAAAGGATATCATTATGACCAGACTTCACGATCGCTTGCTTTCCCTGGTTCTTGTTCTTGCCCTTGCCGCTCCGACGCTGTCCTCCTGCGCGAAGCCCGCGGCGGACGGGCAGGGGAACGGGTCGGTTCAGAATCAGACCGCCGCGCCCGCGGATCCCGCGCAGAGTGGAGCCGGAGATGTGACCGCGGAACCCGAAACCGAACGCCTGTATTACGATACGAAAGGCGCTGATTACGGCGGATCTTCCTTCGGGATCTGGAATTTTGACAACGTCACGGTGACCGGATGGATCGGGATCCCCTGCGACCTGTTCGTGGACGAGCTGAACGGCGACGTTCTGAACGATGCGGTGTACGCGCGGAATCTTGAAATCGAAAACAAGCTGAACATCGGCATCGAAGGGACCAACGTGGCGGAGAACTTCGCGGGAAGCATACAGAAAATGACAGCCGCCGGGGACGTCGGGGTCGATCTGATCTTCCCCCTTCAGATCGATGTGCCGTCGCTGATCAACGGTCATACAGTCAACGACGTGCAGGCGGTCGAATCGATCGATTTCAGCGAGCCGTGGTGGAACCACAACTGCAACGACACCCTGACGATGAAGGGAAAGCTCTTTACCGTCGCATCCGATGCCAGCTATTTCGACAAGCTCTCCACGATCGTGGTGTTCTTCAACCAGCAGCTCGTCACGGATTACGGCATCGGGGATCTGTACGCGGCGGTCGAGGAGGGCGGATGGACCTTTGAGAGGATGCTCGAGCTGGGTGAGAAGGTGACGGAGGATCTGGACGGAAACGGGCTCTACGATCAGAATGACGCGGTCGGGATTTCCTGCCAGAACGACGCGCCGTATTATTTCCTGAACGGATTCGGCACCGCGATCTGCCTGCCGGACGAGGAAGGAAACGTGCGCCTCAACCTCGTCGATGAGCGGACAATGGACAGCCTGCAGGCGATCTATGCGCTGATGGGCGACCCCATGCGCTACTTCAACCGCCAGACCTTCGGGCTGACTCTGAACGAGGCGATCAACATCTTCCGGGAAAACCGCTCCCTGTTCATGATCCGGCCCCTGCAGTCGCTGTTCGTCATGCGCGAGATGGAGGCGGACTTCGGGATCATTCCCCTGCCGAAATACGACGCGGAGCAGGACGGCTATCATTCCGCGGTCAACCCGTATTCCGGGACGATCTGCCTGATCCCGCGGACGGCAGAGGATGTGGAGCGATCCGGCGTGGTGCTGTCAGCTCTGGCCTGCGAATCCCACTACACCGTGATGGGCAGTCTCTACGAAACGGTCCTCGGCGAGAAGCTGGTCCGCGACCGGGATTCCGCCGTGATGCTGGACTACGTGTTTGACGGGACGGTCTTCGACTCCGGCGTGATCTGGGACTTCGGCGGGATCCGCGGCACCCTCCTTTCCCAGAAGGGAACCGACGTGGCTTCCATGCTGGCACGGGTCGGGAAGGTCGTGGACAAGACCCTCGACAAATTCAACAAGCAGCTGGAAGAGGCAGACTGATGATACATACGATCGAGAAAAGCCGGTGGACGCTGTCCGTCTCAGCCGGGGAGCACGGGATCTCCTTTGACAGCGGACGGCTGGGAGAGCTGAATATCGTCCCTTCCCCGCTCTTCCGGATGAAGGTTGAGGACGAAAACGGCACGGTCCGGGAGATTGATTCGTCCTCTGGATGGGGACATACGCGCGCAGTTACGGGCGGGGAGCTTGTCAAGTTCTGGCTTTCCGAGCCGGAGGACTGCGGGGACATCACCGTCGTCGTCGCGGGGCAGACGGACGAGCGCGGAATCAGCTGGACCGTGGAGGTTGTGAACGATTCCGGGCGCTTTTCCGTGACGGAGATCGACTATCCCGTACCCGCGCTCGAGGGTGATCCGCTCCACCTCTTTGTCCCGGACTGCTGCGGCCGCGCGATTATGGACGCGGGAAAACGGGGGTTCTCCGGCGCGTGGGACTATCCCGGACACAATATGTCCATGCAGTATTTCGCCTTCTGGGGCGCGCGGGACGGGGTATATCTCGGCGTCCACGATCCGAAGGCTTCCATGAAACGGTTCGAGGTCCGTACCGGAGAAGGGCGCGGATCGGTTCGGATGGGGTACACCGCTCCCGGCGCGGGTGAGGCAGCCAATTCCTTCACTGCCGCCGGACGCCTCCGCTGGGAGGTATTCTCGGGCGACTGGTACGACGCGGCGATGCTCTACGCGGGCTTTGTGCGCCGGGAGGCTTCGTGGCTTCCCGTGAAGGGGCGGCCGGACACGCCAGAGCAGTTCAAGAAGATCGCGCTCTGGATCTGCGATTACATCCCCAATTCCGAGAAGCAGATGGACGCCCGGCCCATGACCCTCGCCGCCGTCTCCGAACGGTACGGAAAGGACTACTGGACCGACGCCGCGATCGAGCTGAAAAAACGGCTCGGCGTCCCGGTGGGCTATCAGGTATACAACTGGCACGAGATCCCCTTCAACATCAACTATCCCCACTTCCTGCCCGCGCGGGAGGAGGCAAAACAGGGCTTCGCAAAGCTGAAAGAGGCCGGATTGTACGTCTTTCCCTACATCAACGCGGTGAGCTGGGAGATGGACGACTGCGAGGAGGGCTTTTCCGAGACCTTTGCGAAGTCCGGCATCCGGGGCGCGGCGATTCAGCCGGACGGGAACCCGTACTTTGTGCCGTACCCGCAGAAAAAGCGGAGCGGACGGGAGACGCGGCTCGGGATCATGTGCCCCTCCTTCCCGCGCTGGCATGGGATCATGGAGGAAGTGACACGCGGGATAGAGCGCGATCTCCCCGTGGACGGGATCTACTTCGATCAGATCGCCGCGGTGCCGTCCTACCCCTGCCGGAGCCGGGAGCACAGCCACAGGCCGGGCGGTGGGAGCTGGTGGTCGGACGAGTTCGGGCGGATGATGGAGAAGATCAGCGCGGGCCGTCCGGAGAACCGCTTCTATTACAGCGAATCGAACGCCGAAGCCTATGTCAAATCCTTCGACGGCTTTCTGACGTGGATCTGGACCATGGGCGACGCGGTCCCGGCCTTCCCCGCCGTCTATGCGGGATATATCCAAATGATCGGGCGGTACACGGACGGCGCGAAGCGGGACGACGACGCGTACTTCCGCTACCACCTCGCCGAATCCCTCCTGTTTGGCCAGCAGCCAGGATGGATCAACGCCTGCGTAGTCTACAACGAGGAGCGGATGCGGTTCCTCGAACAGGTCGTTCATGCGCGGGCGGACTACGCCGATCTCTTCAACGCCGGGCGGCTCATGCGTCCTCCGGTGGTTGAAACGAATCTCGAGCCGGTCGCCTCCTCCGGGATCACCATGCGTCAGGTTTTAGCCGGGGTCTGGCAGACGGAGGACGGGGAGAGGACGGTTTTGTTCCTTGCGAATGTGTCCGACAAGCTCGCCGAGGCGTCGATCCGGCTGGTTCCCGAAGAATACGGCGCGGACTGCCCGGAGGAAATGAACGTGCAGATCGAACCCATGTGCGTCACGGCGGCAGAGTTTCGTTGGCGGAAGGAAACAGCGCGCTGATTCCGGAAAGTCAGAAAGGGCCTGTCACACTGAGAATAGAGCCATAGAAAACAACGAATCGGGCAATACAGAAAAGGGACCTCTCGGCAGCCTCTTTTCCGGAAGGAGGCAGTTAACCGCGTCCATCGTTAATAGTGAAGGCATCCGAAACAACAAAACAACTGAATTACAGCCTGCCAGCATTCTTTCGGGAGCAGCTTCCATGCCCCGGAAGCACATCGGCGGGCTTTTTTCTGTCCTCGATTGTGGAAAAGGCTGAAAGAGGGGGGAACCACGATAGGCTATTTCTGCCCCTTGCTTTGAGGACCCGTAACGATTCGTTACGGGAGCAAACCCATTGTCATTATTGACTTTTCGATGGCGTCGTGATTTGCGACGGGATCAAATAGGCAGTACTCCTGATGAAGCATCGACAGATTCACGCCAGCTTTTGCAAGTTCTGCATGAATGTACTGGTAATCCGGCTCTTCGTAGATGACACCTCCTGCCCCGCGTTCGTGGAAAAGAAGGTCCCTCAGCATCCGGTTGGTAATGCTCTCATCGAGCGGCCAACTGACGCCCTTGGCTTTTGCGGCTGCAAGAGCCGCATCAATGGTGTGATGGGAACAGTGGAGAGCCTGCTCCATCTTCCTCTTGCTGATGTCGGGGTCTTGGCTCAACCTCAACATTTGGCGGTAGTTAACCATACGGTTGCCTCCTGAAAGATAGTCACGTTTCATACGTGCCGTCTTCCATTATACCGCAAAAAACGTAAGTGCGGCTCAACCGCGTGAAGGTGTGGCTAAAATCGCGTGACAGTGTAGCTAAAACTCCGTGAAGGTGTGGCTATTTCAGCGTGCAAGCTCGGCTAATCTACCGGAATCTCCACTATGATCTCGTATGGCAGAAGCGGTCACCGTGATGATTAAGCGCATATATAATAAGGAAGGAAAGTGATGAAAGCGAGAATGATGAGATGCACACACAGGGGCAACAACCCCGGCAAAGGCATCGCCCGAAGAAAGAGAATACTACCTGGCGGGTAATGACGAGAATGATGATGACGATTATGCGGACAGCGAAACCGAAACAGTATCAGCGCTCTGCGAAACCATGCTGAAATACCGAAATCAGGTGCTGACGGTGTTCTGTCTTCCCCGCGCCTGCGAAAAAACAAAGAAGGTATTTTATGATAGGGAAACCGTTCCCCCAGGCAGAAGAACTTGCGGCGAAGTCTGCCCGGTTGACAGAGCTGAACGCAGAGTTGAACATAGACAGCCGCTCAGCTATAGAACGTGGAACGGAGGATGAGCCGGATGAAGTGGCGAAAGCAAAGCCGTCGATACTGGAACGACTTCAGGAACTGAAAGCGCAGATCAAAGAACAGGAGGCTCCGCCGAAGAAGCGAAACCAGCAGGTATTATGACGGAATCATTGATTAGCCTTTTCCCGGCGTCTGCGCTTCTGTTCTGCCTTTTGTTTCGCCTTATCATCGAGCTCGTGCAGCCAGTCCTTGACAGGGGCTTTCCATAGTTCGTTTTTCGAGGGGATATTCTTGATCAGGCTACGGGGGGTCAGGCCAAGCCGTTTGGCTATGGCAATATCGTCGTCGTTCAGGCGGCATTTGGCCTTCGCCTCCGCCCATTGTTTATCTGAGTAGGGCATGAGAAGCCTCCTTGAGGAGATACCTCATTATACACAGCCGCGCCCTTTTCCGCAAGAGGGAATGACAAATCATAATGAATTTCAAGCAAATCATAAACTGAATAAAGGTGAGCTAGATGAGAGAAGAAAAAGATTACCTCCCGGTGTACCGGGAACCGGCATCTTACGCAAGAGAGAACGGAGAGCTGAGCCCTTATCGGGTCTCACAACGGGAAAACATCGCTTGTAAAGAAGCCATTGAAGAATCCATCCGGAAGCACTTTGACGGAATACACCTCGATCCCTCTGCGGTAAAGGAAGTGCTGGAGGCGTTTGGGCGAAGCAGAACTTTGTTTGTACTTGCCGTGACGGTGAACAAAAAAGATTATGATGGGCGGTTTTCCCTTCAAAATAAAGCATGGGCAAAGAGTTTCGGAATACAGGAAGATCGGGATCCCATATTTGGAGACAACCGCCTGAGCTATACCGTAAACAGCCATCCTGAGATCTTGAACGGCTATATCAATGAGACACGGAGGGAGCTTGAGCGGAAGCCCTCAGTTGTGGAACAGCTGACGGAGATCACAAAAACGCCGAAGCAGGATACGCCATCCGCGACGAAGAAAAACAAGGAGGCGGTTCTGTGAAGGAAGAGAGAAGGACCGTTCGGGTGGACACCTATTTCACGCCGACAGAATACGAGATGCTCAAGACGAAAATGGCAGAAGCTGGGGTCAGCAATATGTCAGCATTCATGCGCAAGATGGCTCTTGACGGATTCATGGTGCGACTCAGGATCGACGAGATCAGGGAAATGAATCGCTTGCTCGGGTTGTATGGGAACAACGTGAACCAGATTGCACGGCGCGTCAACGGAACAGAAAATGTTTACGACGCCGACCTTGAAGAAATCCGCCGAGGTCAGGCGAAATTATGGTCGGGAGTAAAACAAATTCTGCAAAGCATGGAAAAGCTGAAATAAATCTGTATTCTGGACGTTAACATCTTTGACACAAGGGGCTTGGAAGATGTATAATGGAGCAGAATGAGGTGAGAAATATGGATAACCTTGAAGCATTTGTAGCTCTTGTGCGATACAGTCCGGAGAGAAAAGACCTTCCAAAGAGGAGCAGCTTTGTGGGGTGCATAGCGTGGTTACGCGCCGTGCGTGACTGCCTTGGCGAAAATGTAACATTTGCATTGGACGAGGCGCTTATGTGCGCCAGGTTGTTTTTGGGGAGGAACGAAGAATACCTTGTTTGGGTATATGGGGACGATTCCGTTGCCCGCTACAACGGCGTGGCTGTGCTTGGCAATAACGTGCCTCCGAATGATGTTGAAGTAAAGAACGGGCTAAGATATACCAGTTTCAACAGGACGTTGAACGATGCTATCCGATATGAGCACATACTGGATATGCAAGGCATTACAGAAGCCCTCAGTATGTATTATTTCACCAACGGGGAGAGCTTTGACGGGCTGGATGTTGAACCCAGTAACCGGAGTAGATTTGAACTGTTAGCTCGTGACGCTATTGAGTATTATGTCACATAAGCAGGAGGAATTACATGGGGGAGAAAAAATATATGAATGAGGATTCCACACAGAAGGAATCAAAGGAAAAGATCAATGTGCTGCTGGTCGAACCGGGCAAGTATCCGAAAATGGTTACAATGGACAGCGGTTTGGAATCGCTCCAGAAAGCGGTCGAAGGCGATATTCAGGCCGTGTATTTTTGGGACGATCCCGTTGCACTGATATGTAACGATGACGGGAAGGTCAACGGACTGAGAGCGAACCGTGCCATTTACGACGAAGAAGGCGAGCTGGAGGACATAATCTGCGGGAATTTCTTGATTACAGGATTAGATAGTGTCTACACGAGTTAAGCGAGAATTTGCAGCCAAAGCACAATACAGCGGATCTGAATCGCGGCCAGAAAAGATGCCGAGTTTTTGGCGTAACGGGTTGCAATTCCGCGCCATTGCTTCAGCTTGAGGAAAGCGTTTTCGACAAGATGGCGGAGTTTGTACAGCTCTTCGTCGTAAGTCCTTTGCTTTTTCCGATTTTTCTTTGAAGGTATCACGACAATCATTCCGCTCTTCTCCGCGAATTCAACGATTTCATCTGTGTCGTATCCACGATCTCCGAGAAGATATTCTGCCGGTATGCCGTCGATCAATCGAACAGCTTCCTTGCAATCAGCTCTGGTACCCTCTGTGATAAATACTCTGACTGGCATACCAAACGCATCCACGGCAAGGTGAATTTTGGTGTTGAGCCCCCTTTTGTGCGGGCCATGTTCTGGTTCCCGCCTTTCGCTCCGGATGCGTGTGGATGTACTTTACAGTGACTGGCATCGATTATCAGCCATTCGTAATCGGGATCGTCTATCAAGGCTTCGAGAATTCTTTCCCATGTTCCATTATCGCGCCATCTGCGAAAGCGTTGGTGCACCGTCCCCCATTTACCGTATTCGGGCGGAAGATC
>Ga0256405_10005283_pt1 | contig 22654 bp, 21 predicted proteins | sample RumenRJG_02DNA_FD_189096 | JGI IMG/M metagenome (GOLD analysis project Ga0256405, IMG submission 189096) | Bovine rumen microbial communities from Lethbridge, Alberta, Canada - RJG_02 | ecosystem: Host-associated > Mammals > Digestive system > Stomach > Rumen | place: Canada: Alberta... | reverse complement strand
GGGGACTTGAAGTCAGGCCTCAGGGTGTCAGGCCAAAGACCCGTATGGTTGGTCACAGCGGATATCTGGTATTTGCAAGGAAATTATAGTTGTCATTTAATCGATTTCAGCTATAATTATTTTACTATTTTTTTTAATTCATTTAATATTTTCAATCATAATTTCTTTTTACGTAATTTTTAAAACGAGTACGACCGAAATCCATATGTACATGTAGGTAGAATAAAAAATAAGTAAAGGATTTGATAAATGTATTTTTTTGGATGGTTATTCAAAAATAAAAAAAGATAAGGAATAATGTTAATTATTCCATGAAAATTGCAGGTTTGTAAGGCATTGCGTTTTTAGCCTTGTTTTGTGGGTCATATGTGTCATCGGTGTGAATGACTACTTCGTTTCCGCATTCTTCCTTGATGTAGTCAAGTGCATCGGTTAGGATTTCTGCCTCGTTGATTTTGCCGATGTAGCGTGTTTTGGTAATCTCCTTACCGATTTTTTTAGCAACCATTGCAATTTCCTTTTTGTCGTCATAGATTTTGGCGCCGATTGCTCTTCCCATAATCTGACCGATATCAGGTTTTCCAACCTCATCAGCTATTTTGTAAAGGTCCCATTTCCAGTCAGGGGCAAGATAGATATGGATTTTTTCCACATCGTCCTTTACCATCTGCTTGATGTGTGCAATGTCCTTGATGATGTTTTCCACAAGGCCCTCTGATTTTTCAATGACCGGACTGATTAGTGACTCGTCAGCTTCAGGCCATGCTGCCTGGCTTACAAAGCCCTCTCCACCATATGCGCTCCATAACTCTTCTGAGGTGTGAGGTGTGAACGGTGCTAAAAGCCTGATCCAGCTTTCAAGAACAGTTGACAGCACATAGATTACTGCAGGGTCCTTATCGTCAATTATGTGTTTTACACGGTAGATGTAGTGGTCAACATCCTTTTTAAGAAGGAATAGTGAATCCTGCAGTGCCTGTCTTGTCTGGAATACTTCAAGGGCTTCGGTTGCATTCTTGATATGCTGGTTGAGCTGGCTCATCATCCATAGGTCGATTGTACGTGTCAGTTCAACAGGTTCAATATTGCTTAGGTCAAGTGGTGAGCCTTTGATTTCTTCGACTCTTGCTGCAAATTCCCTGAACCATTCAAGTCTTCTTTTGGTTCCAAGAACCTCTTTTTCCCTCCAGTCGAAGTCCTGCCATGGTTCGGCTGAAGCCATCAGGAACAGCCTTACAACGTCAGCGGTATAATCTTTGATAGCGTCTTTCAATAGGATAACGTTACCTTTGGAGGAGGACATCTTGTTTCCTTCCAAAAGACCCATTCCGAATACGACAGTTCCCCTTGGCCATTTGTCCTTAGGATAAATCGCACTGTGGTGGAACATTAAAAAGCTCAGGTGGTTTCCGACAAGGTCCTTTGCGGACAGTCTCCAGTCAAGAGGGTACCAGTAGTTGAATTCATCCTGGATCTCTTTGACTTTGTCTGCAGGCACAGTGATTTCACCTGAATCCTTGTTTAAGAGCACCTTGTCAAAGAATGCGCGGTTCAAATCATCAGGGTTCATGTCGCGAAGGTATTTTGCTATTGAATAGTAGGACATGTAGATTGTTGAATCGGTTAAAGGTTCAATCAGCCATTGGTCATCCCATGGGAGCCTTGTTCCAAGTCCTACCTTTCTTGAGCATGCCCAGTCGTCAAGCCAGTTAAGGTAGTATTCGAAATTGTTCTTGATTTCCTTTGGAATGACTGTTTCACCTTCAAGAACCTCAAGGGTCTTTTCGGTCCACTCTTCATTGCCGTATTTCATGAACCACTGGTCATCCATGATTTTGACGACACAGTTGTTTCCGCATCTGCACACAACAGGCCTTTCGGCAAAGTCATACATTACGGTTGCGATATTGTCATTGATCAGCTTTTCCTTGAGCTCTTCACGTGCAAAACGAACTTTCATGCCTCCAAATTCAGGTATTGAATCGATGATTTTACCCTTACTGTGCTGCTGTTTGTACAGTTCGTTTGTAGCCTCATGCAGCTTTTCATCGTTTTGGTCTGTAATTCCTAACCTTTCGATGATGTCTGCGGCTGGAATTTCGCCGTATCCCTTGAGTGTGCATACTGGAATAGGTTCCACATTTTCAATGATTCCTTCCAGATTGTATTTTGCAATCATCTCATCATTGTTTTTCAAGTCCTGTAGTGCAATGTAGTCTGCAGGTGCATCTGCAGGTTCTGAGAAAACGACTCCACTACCGTATGATGCGCTGACAAAGCTTGCAGGGAAAATTGGTAATTCTGCACCGGTAAATGGATTTGTTGCCATTTTTCCAATCAAGTCATTAGGGTCAATTTCCTCAATGATTTTCAAATCCTTGATTTGGTGCTGCAGGTTGTAGTGAGCTTCTTTTGTGATTACCCAGTTTTCACCTTCCGCATCCACTAGAACATATTCAACATCAGGGTTCAGCCAGATGTTTGTTGCTCCGACGATGGTTTCAGGCCTTAGGGTTGCAGTCACGAGAACCTTATCGTCAATAGTGAATTTTAAAAGGGTCAACTCGTTTACTCCAATACCTTCACCTTCAAGAAGGTCGTGGTCTCCAACGGGGTTGTCACAGTTCGGACAGTATTTTACAGGGTGTTCTCCTTTCTGGACAAGTCCCTTTTCGTACAATGTGGTTATCTGCCATTCTATGAACTTCTTATAGGTTGGGTCGATTGTTCTGAATTCCCTTCTCCAATCAATGGAGTAACCCATCTCCTCCATAACCTCGTGGTATTCTGTGGAGAAGTATTTCACGATGAATTCCGGATCTTCAAGTTTCGGTAGGGTTTCCTTTGGAACGCCGTGTACTCTGTGGTACAAATCAAGGGTCCAAGGGTCTTTTCTCTGGATCCTGTCTGCAATACCGATAACTGGTGCTCCGGTCACGTGCCATGCCATAGGGAAGAGCACGTTGTATCCTTCCATCCTTTTGAATCTTGCGTATACGTCAGGTACGGTATATGTACGTCCGTGTCCGATATGCATAGCTCCACTTGGGTATGGGAAAGCCACGGTTAGGAATAGTTTTTCTCGCTCATCTGGGTTTGATTCAAATAGTTTTGCATCAGCCCATTTTTTCTGCCATTTCTTTTCAATATTTTCGCTCACTAAATCACCATTCATAAGATTGTTTTTTGAGGGCTTTCAGGAACTTCGCTTTTGTGCCTGCTCCTGATAACTTTTGTAATGATCATATCAACGTCATCTTCTGAAATGCCTAATTTTTCACTGATTTCGGCATTTCCATTGTTTTTTTCAGTGTATAAATAAAGAATTCGGTCAAGTGTATCATAGTCCATTCCGATTTCATCCTCGTCGGTCTGGTTGTTCCACAGTCCTGCCCTTGGGGGCTTTTCAATGATTTCGGCTGGAACTTCCATGTGTCTGGCCAATTCATACACGTCAGTTTTATATAAGTCTCCTATCGGTTCCATATCACAGGCTCCGTCTCCATGTTTGGTAAAGTAACCGATAAGAATTTCGCTTTTGTTACCTGTACCGCTGACAAGGTAATTCTTTGCGTTTGCATAATAATAAATGATTGACATTCTGATTCTTGCCTTGAGATTTCCCACTGCCAGGGTGTTTTCATCAAGGCCCGTCACGGACAGATATTCATTTAGAATGCTGTCGATTGCTATTTGCGTATAGTTTATTCCCAATATTTCTGCAATTTCGATTCCATGGATATTGTCCTCTGTTGGTGTGGTAACGGACGGCATAACAATTCCAAATACATTATCACTGCCCAATGCCTCACATGCCAGATATGCGGCTAGTGTTGAGTCAATTCCTCCACTCAAACCAACAACGATTCCGCTGCTTTTGGCTTCGGCCACTTTTGTTTGAATAAAGTTTATGATATCGTTTTTTGTAGTTTCAACATCTAATTTTGGAATGTTACTGATATTCTCACCAACCTTTTAAACCATTTATACAATAAACAATATGTATTTTTTATAATATAATAGTATAGTATGAGCGATGTGGAAATTATATGTGAAAAATCATTTAGCGAAATTGACAGTGAAATTATCAACAGGTTCGTTGAATTCCAGCAGGCAATAATTGACAAGGATGAGGGCAAGCTCGATGAAATATTGTCGGATGATTATGTTTTGGTTCATATGTCCGGCAAAAGGCAGTCCAAAAGGGAGTTCATCGATGAGGTGATGGACGGCACATTGAATTATTACAAATCAGAAATTCAAGATCCCACCATTCTTCATGATGATGAAAACAATGCGTCACTGGTGGGGGATGTTACTCTCACCGCCAAGGTCTATGGCATAAACGGCAAATGGACCCTAGATACTGTAATCAATTTTAGAAAAATAGATGGCGTCTGGATAATTGGCGATTGGGACAACTAAAAAAGTAATTAATGGGATTAATCTATAATCCCATGGCTTCAAGCATTGATTGAACACCTAAAATGATGATTGCCACTCCACCGAATATTTCAATGTAGTCGGCGTATTTGATGGCGACTTTTGTTCCGTATGTTCCAAGAAGGAACCATGCTACAACTGCAATCAGGCTTAATATAGATAATATGTATGGGTCTACATGGGCCACTGCACCCTGTGATGCAAGAACCAAGTTTTCTATGTTTCCAAAAATCAATAAACCTGTAAATGGAGCATAATCTTTCCAGTCAACCATTTTATGCATCTCCTTCTGTTTCTTTTATGTGGCGCACGGCGTCACGGACGGATTTGATACCTAATATCACGATTGCAAGTCCTCCGATGAATGATATGTACTGGGAGTATTGCATTGCCACATCTGTTGCAACGAAACCAATGAATAACCATATGATAACTACTATAATACTTAACAAACCTAAAATCTTAGGATTTACTCCCTCAACAACACCCTGGGATGCCAGAATCAGGTTTTCTATATTTCCAAAAATAATCAGGCCCACAAAGGGCAAAAATTCTTCCAACATTTTTTTACCACCATTAATTTAATTTATTTTTAATGATTAACTGTTTCAATATTAATATGTATTATTATAGTTAAAAAAGTATCGTTGATTTTCCATTATGTATGAAAATTATACTTTGAATTTATAATTGAGGTAGTTCACAAAGTGGAATTCAATGAGAAATTTGATTAAAAAGATGAAATTAATCCATATTTAGAAAGTATTTTTATAAAATCAGTGGACTCATGGGGATTCATGTGTAATGGAATGTTTTTGATGTTTACAATATGGGGCAATAACTAACTTTATATACTATAAAATATTAAAATTACATTTAGTAACTAAAAGTAACTTTATTTAAGGAGGTCATTTTTTTGGCATTTAGAGATTATTTCAAATTCAACAAGGATAAAACAACATTCATTTTTGTAGGTGGAAAAGGTGGAGTTGGAAAAACATCAGTGTCTTCCGCAACAGCATTATGGCTAGCCGAACAAGGCAAAAAAACATTGATTGTATCAACAGACCCTGCACATTCACTTGCCGATTCCCTTGAAGTTCCAATTGGAAGCTATCCAAGAGAAATCAAGACCAACCTGTTTGCACTTGAAATTGACCCTGATGAGGCAATGGCTCAAAAGCAGGCACAATTGGAAGCTCAAAAAGCAGCAAATCCTGATAGTGATGGAGGATTATTGGGAATGGATTTCCTAACAGATCAGCTGGACATGGCATCATCCTCACCTGGTGCGGATGAGGCAGCAGCATTTGAAGTGTTCATGACAGTAATGAACTCTGAAGAGTATGATGTTGTAGTGTTTGATACCGCACCAACAGGACACACATTAAGGTTACTGTCATTTCCTGAAGTCATGGACTCATGGGTTGGAAAAATGATGCTGGCAAAGGCAAAACTGGGCTCAGCAACAAATGCTCTTAAAAAAATCATGCCGTTCATGGAAGCTGTTGATGATCCTCAAACATCTGAAGACTTGAAAAGAACCAAGGAGCAAATCGACAAGGCAAAAGAGGTATTGTCAGACCCTGACAGGACCACATTCAAGATGGTTGTGATTCCTGAGGAAATGTCAATCTATGAGTCAGAAAGGGCACTTGAGGCACTTGGAAAATACGACATTACCGTTGACAGCGTAATCGTCAACCAGGTGATGCCTGACATCTGTGACTGTGACTTCTGCCACTCAAGACACAAGCTCCAGCAAAAAAGACTGGCTTTAATTGACCAGAAGTTCCCGGACCAGCACATCGCTGAAGTTCCACTATTCAAGGATGAGGTAAAAGGTCAGGAAAAACTCTTAAACCTTGCTCATATCCTCTATGATGGTGAGGACAACGATGAGGTCGTTCAGGAAGCAATACAATTATAAAATTAAAAGTTAAAAGTTTAAACTTTTAACCATTCTCATTTTTTCTTAAAACCCAACTAATCAATTCCACAATCAATATCAAAATTATGAATATTGCTGAATTGATGAAAAAAGTTTTTTGATAGATTGTTTCCAAAGCACTTGCAATTCCCCAGCAGGCAATTAGAAGTATTGACATGACTCTAAAAATTTTGCTAATCTTTTCGTTTTCATACTTTAGTTTGAATTTTAGAAGTATTGCAATCATCAGTACCACTAATAGTATCGCTCCAAACATTAAATGTGCATAAAGTGGGATATTTAGTGTTAGTGAGCATATAATGTATGCAATTATTATTAGTATTGCAAACAGGATTTCATATTTCTCCATTGTTTTCCTCCTTTTGTTAATCTTATAATGTAATATATTTTTTGGTATATTTTATATACATTCTGTCTTTCAAAAATTTAAAAAAAGTTAAAATAAATTATTTTAACTTTTCATTATCCGAATATGAGGGGTACTTCATATTTTTGGTATTTTCTTGGAATATTGCAAGCAGTCCATTTTTCTTCTGTGAAATAGTTGTAGGTTTCACTTTTTGAAAGTTTTTTAGTGTATCCGTCTCCAATATATAATGCATTATTTCTGTTTAGGCTGCCGTCGGAATTAATTCCAACTTCGATATAATCGTAGGTGCCGTCACTTTTTGGAATATTGAAAAACTTTTTGCTTTGCATATATCCGCTTCTGGTAAATGTAACATGTTCATAAGCCCAATGCCAGTCCTTTTTGTCTACAAAGTTGTTTTTCACGTAATTTCCAACTCCATGTATTCCCATCATCAGTCCGACTGTACTTGCAAGACCTACCACGACACTTCCACTAACTAACTTTCCAGCAATTCCTGCAGCCAGGGCTCCAGCTTTATATCCCAGAACGCTCAATGGATGAATCTTATTTAAAACATTTCCCGCAATGTCTCCCGCAGCGTTTTTCATCCTGTTAAAAGTTTTGCCAATTCCTGTAATTATTTGTGTAGGTATTGAGCCTACGCTGCAGCAGTCACATGGTGTTGATACCATAGATCCTTTGTATGCAAATTCATCACTAATGTAAATGACATTCGCAATTCCGCTTGTTGAGTTGATTGCTATTATACTGCTGTTGTCAGCTTCATTTATGATATAAAACATCTCTCCAATCTGTGAGATGCTGAAGTTGTTATTTTCAGCGGATTCAAAAATATTGTCCAGTGAATTTGTGGTGTTTTCTTTATATTCTTCAGCAACAGGATTTAACACATAACTTTCAATATTTGGCAAATAAAATGAATTCATTGTTTTAAAAATTAAAGAGTTCTCACTATCTCCGGCAACTCCCATTCCCATATCTGCATTTAAAATATGCAGGTATGTGTCTTTTAGGTTGATTCCTCCAAGAATTGTGGCGGTTTTCTCACGGCTCCATTTTACATTGAATTCGTCGGCGTATTGGTCTGCCATCTCATCGGCCAGCCATGCGGTTTCAAGTGATGCCAGAAACATTCCATAAATGTTTAATATTCCGATTCTGGTCAGATATGATGAGCTTACCTTTGTCCATTTTTCCAAATAGGATTTTTCTATTTTATCGTTTATTATGGCATAGGATTGAAGCACTTCAAAACCTCTCAACGGCTGGTAGAGGTCGCTGAGACCGTATGTTATTGTTTCACTTTTGTCAAGCTCCTCAACGCCGTCAACGATCAGCTTTGTTGTAATATCCTCTCTTGATATTTTGGGAAATATTGAGTCTCCCTTATCACTGTATTCCACAGTCTTTCCGGTATTTGTGAATCTGATTTTGTCTGAGTTGTAGTTTGTCAGCTTGTCATATGTGTTGAAGTTGATTTCATAGGTATTTTTTTCATATAGCTTTCCCAGATTTGTTCTAAGCCCTAACTCATCGAATGCTCCTGTAAAAAATAGGATTCTTGCTTTTATCATGTCATTTTGAAGGTATGTTATTATTTCGATGTTGTCAAGGTGCTTGTCATATGTCAGTCCGAACATGTCGGCTTCAAGTTGTGTTGTGCTTCTAAATTCAATCTGTGTGTGGTCTGTAATTTTTGATATCAGGATGCCGTCACCTTTTAGATTGTCTTTATTGTAGTCGCTCCTGATTCCGCTTCCGTCAAATGGCGCCAGATAGGTTTTATGGTCCAGCACTATCGAATCGACATTCGGGAGGGGTGTTGTTGAGAAGGTGTAATGTTCGGTTTCGCTGATGTGGACTGTAAAGACCTCATTTTTAGGCAGTTTAAGTATTCCGTCAGTACCCGTTTTCACTGCATATTTTGAATTTGAAAAGACATAGGGAACAGTAACATTGACATGATCCGGAATTAAGCTTATGTGGCTGAACTTTGAATGTGTGAGACTTTTTTCCACTGTAATTTGGTTTGTGTGTTTTAATCCCGCATATTCTGTTGTTATGATGTATTTTCCTGCGGGAAGGTCAATTGCCTGTGTTGCAATGCCCTGTGAATTGCTTGTGGGGGTGTATGTCTTGCCGTTGACTTTCAGTGTAACCTTTTTGTTTGGTGAAACCTTTCCGTAACAGTTAAGAACCTTGACCGTAAACTTGCTTCCGTCATTTTCCTGCATGGTCAAGTCTCTTGTCTCAAGAATTGTGCGGATTATGATTGTGTTTAAAACAATCTGTGATGTTTTTGGATTTATTGAATAGATTGGATACTCTCCCGGAGGCAAGTCGATCGATAACTTTGCAACTCCCTTCTTGTTGGTCTTAACGGAATATGTCTTGTCCTTCACATTGAATTTGACTGCGGTGTTTTTCAAAAGCTTTCCTTTCTTGTCATAGAATGTTGAATAGAATGCAGCCTTGTTTGTGTAGAATTTTATCAGGTTTTTACTTTTTACTGTGGTTTTTACCGTAATTTTGAAATTTGCACTGCTTTCATAATATCTTTTAGATCCGCCATAGATAACAAATCCGCTGTAGGTTCCAACATTCAAATTTATGCCTAAAGAGGCCTTACCCTTTGAATTTGTGGTTGCGGTGTAGCTTTTACCAAAAACATATATTTTTATTTTGGCTTTGGATATTGCCTTTTTGTTTTTGTCCTTTAATGTGACCACAAGCTTGCTTCCATCCTTGTAGTGCATTTTGACGTTCGATACCTTCAAAGTGGTTTTTGTTCTCGCTTCTGTAAGTACGTATATTGCCTTTTTGGAGGATTTGGATTCTATCTTTTTAGTGCTGCTTTTCACCCCAAGCTTGTCATCCGAATCGCTCTTTTCAAGCTTTTGTGAATCCTCGTTACTTGCCTTCAATTCATCCTGGTCATCAGAACTCATCAGGCAAATTTCATCGTCTGGTTGTTCAATTGGTTGTGTGAATGTTTCATTATCGCTATCGGCTGCCGATGCGACTCCGATAAGTAAAAACAGCAGGATAATGAAACATATGGTGTTTATTTTAATGTTCATAATATCTACCTTTTCGTCAATAATGGTCTAATCGACGATAAAAGTATGATATCTGAACTATATAAAGATTTATTTTCAAATTAAAAGGTAAAAGACTTTTAAAATGAATTTTTAAGCTCAATTTTATGGATATATGACAATTATGCACATGTATGTGAATTCACTGTCTGCAATGCAATCCAGTGTGGTGCTTACAATTTTCTCATCCGGATAGCTTAACCTTTCACAGACGGTTACCCTGCGCTTCGCCTCAACCCCGTTGTCAAGCAGAAACTGCGCCATGTCCTTGACTTTTCTTGACGGCAGTGCAATGGTTGTCTTTCCGTTGTTGATGACCGGAAGTATGTCTTCAATGTTTTCACGTCCGTGAAATGTCATGACGTTTGCATTGTCCCACTGGATATGGCATCTTGCCGCCGCAAGCTGAAGGGAACTGATTCCGGGAATCACCTCAATGTTGGCCTTGGAAAAACCTTTCTCATCCGAAATTCTCAAAACGGTATTTAAGACACCTGAAAAACCCGGATCTCCTGTTGATAAAATTGATACGGTATTGCCGTCAACTGCAAGCTGAACACCCTTTTTCAAAGTGTCTAACAATTCCTTTACATTGAATGCAATCTTGTTTTGCACATCATCAAAAAGATCAATCGCACGTGTGCTTCCAACGGTATAGTCACTCATCTTAACAGTGTCAAGAGCCTTTTTGGTCAGGTATTCGCTTGAACCTGGTCCAATTCCAATGATATAAATTTTTCCGCTCATTTCAATCATCAATTTTCAGGGTTTGTCTAAAAGTGTTTTTCAGTTCGTCTCGCTTGTCTTCCGGATAGTTTTCATCCAAATCGTCATCCAGGGTAAACATCGCAAGTTCATATATAATCCTGTTCATAGACTGTCCGTATTCGGTCAGGTAATATTCGGTGGTGACGGGACTGGTGTTCAAAACCTTCTTTTCAATCAGTCCGTTTTTTTCCAAATCCTTAAGGCAGTTGGACAAGACCTTATTTGAAAGGTTTGGCTTATCCTCCTTGAATTCCTTAAAGTGCTTTTTTCCAAAAAACATGTCTCTTATGATTTGGATGCTCCATTTTTTGTTGATAAGACTTAAGGTTCTGTCAACCGGACAGACTACTTTTTCAGGGTTCATAATTAAAAATTGATTAAGATATTATATATTGGTTTCTTTTTGGTAACCCGGTTTCCAGAAAGTTACAAAAATCATTTAAATATCATAATTCAAACTATGATTAAATATTGGGGAGGGATTTAAATTAACGCAAAAGAACAGTTGGATTACTTGATTGGCTATTTGATTGATGAGAGAAATGAAGATATTGCTGTTCCTCATGACTATGATTCCAAAAGGGCATTGCTTCGCTCACTTATGAACATAAGACCTCCTTTAAAAATATCCGATGAGTTTTTAAAGGTTCAGGACGAATTCCTGACAGCGGAAACATTGAACAAGCACCTGACTGGAATTGAGGATATTGAAGATGTTGACGGCAGGATAATGCTGTGGCAGGGTGACATTACCACCTTGAAGGTTGATGCAATTGTAAACGCCGCAAATTCAAAATTGCTCGGATGCTTCATACCCCAGCACAACTGCATTGACAATGTAATCCATTCCGCCGCAGGCTTGCAGCTGAGGGACGAATGCAACAGGATAATGGAAAGGCAGGGATTTGACGAAAGCGTTGGAAAGGCAAAAATCACGGGGGCATATAATCTGCCGTCCAAACATGTGATTCACACCGTGGGGCCTGCAATCCCTCAAGGGTTGAAACCGTCAAAAAAGGATAAGGATGATTTGGCAAGCTGTTATAAGTCATGCCTAGATATTGCAGGGGAATATAAACTTGAATCCATAGCGTTCTGCGGCATCTCAACAGGGGTGTTTAACTTCCCGCAGGATCTGGCATGTGAAATTGCCGTAAAAACCGTCAGGGATTATCTCAAAGACAATGAGACCACATTGAAACATGTAATTTTTGACGTTTTCTCAGATGAAGGCTATTTGTTGTATAAGGAGTTAATTTATGGATAAATTTGTTTTAAGATTGGATAAGGCTAAAAAGGCCATTGATGAAGCGGATTATATAATTATCGGTGCGGGAGCTGGACTTTCAACCGCTGCCGGAATTGAATACACAGGAGAGAGGTTTGAAAAGTACTTCAAGGATTTCATTGACGAGTACCATTTCACAGACATGTACTCATCAGGATTCTATCCCTTTGAAACGTCAGAGGAAAAGTGGGCCTATTGGGCAAGGCACGTATTTGCAAACCGTTATGATGTCGGAAAAACTGATGTTTATCAAAAATTGTTAAAATTGGTTGAGGATAAGGAGTATTTTGTTCTCACAACAAATGTCGAACATCAGTTCTGGATAAACGGCTTTGAGGATGAAAGGATTTTTGCAACACAGGGCGATTATGGTCTTTTGCAGTGCGGCAAGGCATGTCATGATAAGCTCTATGACAATGAAAAACAGGTTTTCGAATGGCTTGATAAAACTGAAAATTTCAGAATTCCTACTGATTTGGTTCCAAAATGTCCCGTTTGCGGTGAAGAAATGGATTTGAACCTTAGAAAGGACAATTATTTCGTTGAAGATGAAAAATGGCATCAGATGAGTGTGAACTATTCAAATTTTTTAAAAAGGGCAGATGGAAACATTGTATTTCTTGAAATCGGTGTAGGTTACAACACTCCAGGCATTATCAGATATCCTTTCGAACAGATGACCTATAACACTCCAGACTCAACATTGATAAGACTTAATTTGGACTATCCTCAGGCAATACCTGAAAACAAGGATAGGACAATAAGTTTTGATGAGAATGTAGAGGAAATTTTGGATTACTGGCTATCCAGAATCTAAATTTTCAATTTCTTTTTTTAGGAATTTATAGATTGATTCCGCGCCTATCAATTCGCCTGGATCTTGCCACTGTGACGGATACAGTATGAACGGTTTTGTTTGGTTTCCGCCAAGTCCACCATGACTTCCGATAAGCTCCTCGAAGGCACATACCTCGTCATGCTTTTCATCATAAAAGCTGTTTACAAGAATGTCTGGCATGTTTTCAAATGAATTCTGTCTTTTCAGGTGTTTTGCGGCATTTTCACCAAAACCTTCAAGCGGGTTTTCACCAACTATCTCGTCAGTGTCCAGATAATAGATTCCCCTTTGTCCGATGACCATTGCTCCATTTGTAATCGAATTCACCATGATGAATCCAATTCCGGAATGGCTTACAAGACCTGGAATCAGTTCCGGAAACAGCATTACCAGTTCCTCATAATTCAGACGTTCCTTCCATTGGGTCAGATAAATCAGACCCAGATTTCCAGAACCTAAAACTATAAGTTCGGAATCCTTGGCTTTTTTTGTACTCAATTCCACATAGTCATGGCCGGTAATGTATTCAAGGCTGTTTGAATATTTTTCACGCAAGTTAAGGTACTGTTCGTTTTCAAAAATGATTTTAGGTTTGTGCTCTTCAAGTCCTTTTCTGATGTTTTGCACCGCTCCGTCATCTTCAAAGAGATCATCACGGATGTTTCCGACACGTTCCTTAATGTTTAACAGCTGTTTATTTTCAGGTATGACTGCATCCCTGAAGTGGTCAATGTTGTATTCGTTTTTAAAGAATGTTATGTCATTCGGAAGCAGATGGCGCACATAGTTTCCCAGGGTTATTCCATATCTCTGTTTGAATGTAGCTCCGTAACTTTGGCCGTGGTCTGAAAGTACCACTATCTGGTAGTCACGGTCATTCATCTCAATGGCGGAGGTCAGTCTTGAAAACTGAACGTCAATCTGTTTTAAAACGTCCCATACGTCATTGTCCTCCACTCCTGAGTGGTGGGCAACCTCATCATAGCCCATATATGTTGCATATGCGGTATCAATTTCTCCCCTGAACAGTTCGCTTGTCAGAATTTCGGTTGTGGCTTCCCTTAATACCACATTAGCCCCTGCCCTTACTGCGGCATAGACGATCCCTCTTCTAAGTCGTGGCTGCACATTTCTGATTCTATGTCTGATTTGGGATTTAAATTCCATCAGAATGTCCCACAGGAATAGAACGAATATCCTTTGGAAGTTATATGAGTCCAAAAATACTGTATGAGGGGTCTTGTTGTAGATTCTTGTGATTGAAAGCAGTTTCGAGGAGGTAAGGGCTGATAGCTTGCTGTCTCCTGAAAACATATTTGCAATGCTTATACCATTTTTAAGAAGGCCGTTTCCATTGCTTATTTTTTGCTCGATTTCCGGGGCATGGCTCAGTTTTCCTGAAACCATGATCCTGTTGTCGTTTCTCTTTTCAACCCACCTGTAGGCAACAATGTTATTGTTGTTTCCATGAAGGATTCCCGCCTGGCTGGCTCCTGTCTGTGATGATAGATCGGTTTCCCATTCCTTCAATGTGTGGGTGCCGTTTTCTATCCAGCTTTTTAATGTGGGCATTATGTTGTTGTCTATTGCCTTTTTTAATGTATTTGCAGAAAGCCCGTCTATTTCAAGCATCAGCACTCCAGGATATCTTTTGGTTTCACTCTTTCTTTTTAATGCATATTTTAGGCTGCGTTTAATGTAGTTGTCGTAATAGTTTGTATTTGTGATGTTTGATGCAAATGTGGTGGCTATTGCCATCACTATCGGGACCTGCCAAAAGCCGTAAAAGCCGACATGGACCTCGGGGATGGGATAGGTTGCAATATAAAAAATCACTGAATTAAGTACCAATGCACCGATACCGAATGTCAGGATGATGTATTTCATCAGAAAACGTCGAAATATCGGCCACAGCAGTGCATTTGCAATAACGACTGCAATAACAATAATCAGTGCATTGTATGCAGGGCCGATATTGAAATCTGTACTGATGTAGTCCACTGCAAAAACGGCGATTATGTTTGCTAGGATAAGCAGAATTGATGTAATCACTGTCTTGAGTGAGGAGATAATCTGATTTTTCAAAGTCATTCTATCGTGATTTTCTGTCGTTTTTTACTTTTCAGGGTAATGATTGTGATTTCAGGTTTGCAGTTGATTCTGATTCTGAATGAATTGGTTCCAAGTCCTTTGCTTGTATACTGGATCATGTCATTGACTCTATAAAGTCCAACCGGATATTTTGTTGAGTTCGGACCTCTGAACGGAGTGGTTTCAAATTTTGGTATGATTAACTGTCCCCCATGGGAATGTCCTGAAATCTGCAGGTCGATTTTTCCGGTCTGTGATGATTCCTTTGCAAAATCCGGTTCATGTGCAAGAAGTATTGTCGGATAGCTGTTGTCCAATTTGGCCAGTACCTTGTCAAGATTGTCCGCACACACAGTACATGAATCGACGCCTGCGAGATTAACTTTCTCGCCATCCCTTTCAAGAATGACCACGTCGTTGTTCAGATTGACAATTTCTGAATCTTTAAAGATTTTGTTGAGTTTATCAGAACCCATCCAGTGGTCATGATTTCCAAAAACTCCAAATTTTCCATCCCTGCCTTCCAGTTTTGAGAATGATTCCTTTAAGGCTTTGTCATAGCCGTCAATAACATAGGAAACGTAATCTCCGGTAAGTGTAACCAGATCATAGTTCAGGGTGTTTACATAATCAATCAGGTCGTTTAGATATTCGGGATTTATCCATTGGCCCAAATGGATATCACACAGGTTTAAAATCCTGTAATTGTGAAAATTCCATCCCAAATTATCCAATTCGATATCAATTTCAACCAGGTCAATATTTTTCGGGTTAAACTTCTTGTCAGGTAGAGAATATGTCATCGCATCCTGAATGCCCTGTCTGATTTTCATGGCCTGTGGCTTTTCAATGTCATTTTCTTTCATTGATAATAGGTTGATTATGAAACTATTTATAATTTTAAAAACATATATTTAAGGTGATTATTATGCTTCAAATTGCAGTTTGTGGAAAACCAAATGTTGGAAAATCATCTTTTTTCAATTCAGCAACTGCATCTGGTGTAGAAATGGCAAATTATCCATTTACAACTATAGATGCAAACAAGGCAGTTGCTCATGTAATTAAGGATTGCCCATGTAAGGAATTAGGCGTTACCTGCAATCCTCACAATTCAATATGTATCGATGGAAAAAGGTTGCTTCCAATTGAAATGATAGATGTTGCAGGGCTTGTTCCTGGAGCACATGAAGGAAAAGGATTAGGTAACAAGTTTTTAGACGACCTGATGCAGGCTAAAGTGTTCATCAATGTTATTGACGCTTCAGGATCAACAGACCTTGAAGGAAATCCGGTTGACCCTGGAAGTCATGATCCTCTTGATGATTTGGAATTTCTTGAAAATGAAATCGTCATGTGGATGTATGGAATACTTTCCAAAAATTGGGTCAGGCTCATAAGGAAGGTCGGAGCCGAACACCTGGACATTTCAAAGGTGCTTTTTGACCAGCTGTCAGGTACAGGTATAGCCATTGAGGATATCATTGAGGCTAAAAGGACAATAGAACCTGATTACAATAAGTGGGAAGAGGAAGACCTCATTGAGCTTACAAGAAATATTCTCCACATTGCAAAACCTATGATGATTATTGCAAACAAGGCAGACTTGCCGACATCAGCTGAAAACATCAAAAGAATCAAGGAAAAATATCCTAATGTGATTCCAACTTCAGCAGGTTCAGAACTGGCACTTGTAAAGGCTGCTGAAAGCGGTCTGATTAGTTATCTCTCCGGTGAGGATCACTTTGAAATATTAAAACCTGAAGAACTCTCCGAGGCACAGAAAAAAGGTTTGGAATATATTCAAACCAATATCCTGGACGTTTATGGAAGTACCGGTGTTCAGAATGCACTGAATTATGCCATTTTCGAATTATTGGACAGAATTGTAGTATATCCGGTTTCAGATGAAAACAAATACACCGACCAGAAGGGCAATGTCCTTCCTGACGGATTTCTGGTTCCAAACGGTGCAACACCTAAGGAACTGGCCTATATTGTACACACCGACATCGGTGACAAGTTCATGCATGCGGTTGATGCAAAGTCAAAAATGCGTGTGGCCAGTGACTATGAACTGAAAGACGGCGACATTATAAGTATCATAACAAGAGGATAATTTTCCTCTACTTTTTTTATTTTTAAGATTTTCATGGCTAAATTAACTAAAAATTTAAGTCCATATGAATTTAAGGAATACTATTTTTTAAAAGATGAGCTTAAGGATTTTTGCAGGTTGGAGGGTTTGAAGGTTAGTGGATCTAAGCAAGATTTGGAAAACCGGATAATTCATTATTTAAGTACTGGTGAAATGTTAGAAGAGCCTGTAGTTAAGGAAGTTCCAAATAACTCTCATTCAACAATCAAATTGGATTCAAAATTGGGTGAAAATTTCAAATGCGGCCAAGACAAGAGGGAATTTTTTGAAAAAGAAATAGGCAAAACCTTCAAGTTTAAAGTCAAATTTCAAAAATGGCTGAAAGCAAATCCTGATAAGACCTATCGTGAAGCAATTGATGCCTACTTTGAAATTCAAAATTCGAAGGAAAAAACAAATATTGATAAACAATTTCAATACAATCAATATATAAGGGACTTCTTCAATGACAATGATGACAGGTCTCTTGAAGAAGCAATCAAATGTTGGAAATATAAAAAATCTCTTAAAGGTCATAACAGATATGAAAGCAGTGATTTGGTGGCATTATTATGAAAAAGGTAAGGATTACAGTCATGAGAAAGGTCAGACATGATGACTTGATTGAAAAATACGAGAATCCACTGGAGAACGAATGTGACGTTGAGGTGGGTGAAGTCTATATCGCCAATGGCTGGGCTAAACCTGAGAATTTCTGTGACAGCGCATGGGAAAACCTGTCTCCATTCGTAATGGCTCTGGCTTATGGTGCCACTGACTTGTATGATGGATGGATGAAAAACAAAAAGTCTGCAATGGTATCCTGCAATGACGGTTTCAGGCCTGTAAGCTTTTTGTTGGAAACCATGGACGAAGATGCAGATTAGTATGTCTGCTCTAGTTGATTTTTTTAAAAAGGAATTTGTATTTTCCATATCATTAGTTTTAGCCATTATTTCATGCTTTTTTGTTATTCCAAGCTGGGATTATTTGGGATATATCAATTGGCAGACAATTTTTCTTCTTTTCGTGATAATGCTTGTTGTTGAGATATTGAAAAATCTGACTATTTTTGAAATCTTGATTCGAAAGCTATTGACTAAAGTCAAAAACACTCGTGGGTTGGTGTTGTTTTTAGTCTTTGCCTGTTTTTTCACATCAATTTTTATCACTAATGATGTTTCTTTAGTCATTTTTGTCCCATTTGCAATCTTGGCCTTAAGAAAAATTGAAAGGTCTGATTTGGTAATATTTACAGTTTCCATGCAGACAATTGCTGCCAATGTGGGGTGTATGGTTCTTCCGATTGGGGCTCCCCACAATATTGTAATGTATACTGTGTCAAATATTCCATTTCAGTCATTTTTCCTGCTGCTTTTACCATATATAGTAGTTTCTCTAGTTTTTTTATTAGCGCTGTCATTATTCGTTCCAAAAGAGGATATTATTTTGCCCGGTATGGGGGACGTGAAATTCGATGGTGAAAATTTCATAAAAAGGGTTTTTATGGGTGTTGACTATTTTCTGCTTCTGACATTCATTGCCCTTTTCATATTGATTGGAAATCTCGAAAACATTCCATATTTGAGCTTATTGCTGAAAAAATGGATCATCGGCAATGAGGTAATTTTTGGCATCTTGTCTTCTCAGATAATCTCTAATGTTCCTGCGGCCATGCTTCTCAGTGGTTTCAGTACAAACTATGAAGCCATTATTGTTGGAATTAACATTGGAGGTTTTGGAACACTCATAGCATCCATGGCAAATCTTATTTCCTATAAGATTCTTGTTCGGGAGCATAATGAATATAAAATAAGATATCTGACTGTATTTACAATCTTTAATGTTGTATTGCTGTTGATTTTGTTTGGTTTAACAATAATTTGAGTTTGTATTCCTAATCAATGGAAGTTTTGAAAATTAAATGAATATGTGGGATTTCACTTTCCCACAATTTTTAAAATCATTTTAATCGCTGACGTCATAGTCGTCAATCAGCAGATAATCAAATTTCGGATGTTTGGCCTTGATTTCACTTAAAATTTTATCTTTCACGGCCTCCCTATCCGCATCAAAGTCAACAATAATGTCGAAGGTAATCAAATCGTTCTCTTCATAAACAATGAAACCGTGCACCTCTAATACTTCCGGATATTTTGAAACAATATGGTACAAATCATCACGAATTTCTTTGTATGTGTCATTATGGGCGTATATTCCAACAGTTAAAATTATTGAGAACTCTTTGGCTATTTTAGCGGAAACACTCCTTGATAACTTCTGGATGTCAAGTGCAGTAAGAGAATCATCGATTTCAATATGAACAGAACCCTGCATGTCTTCCGGTCCGTAATTATGTAAACTCAAATCATATGCTCCGTAAATGCCTGGAATTTCAAGAATGGATGCCTTGATTTTTTGGGATAATTCAGAATCAACACGGGCGCCGATCATGCTGTCCAGGGTTTCCCTAAGCATATCTATACTTGCTTTGATAATTACTAATGAAATGATAACTCCAAGAATTCCTTCAAGGGAAATGTGGAAAAATATTGAAATTATGGCCGCAACCAAGGTTGAAAGGGATAGTATTGCATCGAAAAGCGCGTCGCTACCTGAAGCCACAAGGGCCTGGGAGTTGATGTCTTCGCCCACACGTTTGACGTATTGGCCCAAAACCAATTTGACAATAACTGCAACTGCAACTATTACAAGAGAAACTGTTGTGTAATTTGTAACATCCGGGGTGAATATTTTAGGCCAGGATTCCATCAGGGCGGTGATACCTGCCCACAGAACAATGGCTGCAATTATTACGGATGAAAAATATTCAATACGACCATATCCATATGGGTGGTCTTTATCGGGAGCCCTACCTGCAAGCTTTGCTCCGATAATTGTAATTATGGATGACAATGCATCGGTTAAATTATTTACTGCATCCAAAGTAATCGCAATGGAATTGGTGGCAATACCGACAAATGCCTTAAATGCAACCAGAATAAGGTTAACAACAATACCTATTATACTTGTTTTTACAATTTTTTCCCTTCTTGACATGGAAATAGTTTAGAATTTTTATTGATTTAAATGTAATGGTGATGTATAATGGAGATTACTCAGCCGTTTGAAATGTTTGATTCAATTAAATGTATATTCTATGAAAATCATATGATAGTAACATGGCAAATAAAAATGTTGAACTGATGAGGGGAGAGCCTGAAATTGCGGTAAGAAAACTTGCAATTCCAATAATGATATCAATGCTTCTGACAGCATCATACAATATCGTCGACGGTATATGGGTTGCAGGATTGGGACAGGCTGCAATTGCTGGGATAGGTTTTGTAACACCGATATTCATGATTTTAAATGGTGTTAGTGTAGGATTGGGTAACGGTGCGACAAGCAGCATCAGCCGTGCGGTTGGTGCTAAAAACCATGATGGCGCCAGTAAATCCGCCGCACATTCTCTTTTTATATTTCTAATTGCATCTATAATACTGACCCTATTCTTAATCACAATTCAGGAGCCACTTTTAAGGGCATACGGCGCATCAGGCCAGTCATTGGTTGAAGGTTTAAAATATGGTACTCCTTTGTTTGCTGGATTGTTCGCTTTCATGTTTGGAAATGGTGGAAGCGGAATTTTGCGTGGTGAAGGAGACATGAAAAGGGCAATGTATGCAATGATTGTATCCGTTGTTCTGAATTTTATTTTGGATCCAGTGTTCATCTATGTTTTGGGTTTGGGCTCTGCCGGCGCATCACTTGCAACAATCGTAAGCTCTCTCGGTTCAGCAATGGTTATTATGTATTGGATATTGATAAAAAAGGACACTTACGTTGATGTAAACCTAAAGGAATTCAAGTTCGACTCCAAAATAGCAAAGGATATTCTAAAGGTTGGAATTCCATCTTCATTGGATATGCTGATGATGTCTATTGCAATGAGCTTTTATCTGATGTTCATTTCAGCAATCGGTGGGGAATATGGTATTGCTGCGTTCACTTCCGGTCAAAGACTCTATTTGTTTGGAATCATGCCGTTGACTGCTGTGGGTAGTGCGGTTGCTGCGGTAAGCGGAAGCTCCTTCGGTGCAAAGAACTGGGAGTTTCTTAAAAGAACCCACACCTACGGTACTAAGTTTGCCATGATGATGTCCCTTGCAATAACAGTTCTTTTGGTAATATTTGCCCCTCAACTCGCACTGATATTTGCATATACTCCGGATACTGCTCCACTGATTCCGGAAATCACTAATTTCCTGAGAATCGCTTCATTCGGACTATTGCTGGTAGGTATAGGTATGCCTTCAAACTTTTTCTATCAGGGAATCGGCCGTGGAACAACAAGCCTTGCCTGGACAATCATCAGGGAACTGATTCTCACAGTAAGTTTCACATATCTCTTTGGAATGGTATTCAACTGGGGACTTACAGGTATCTGGACAGGTTTGGCTACAGGAAGGATAATAGCATCAATTTTTAACTACATATATGCAAGATACACAATAGCAAAGTTAAAGCCGGTAATGACTCAGGGAAGTGCTTGAAATGGAAATGTATGATGACTTTTCTAATGTAATATCCAATGAGGAAAGTATTTCATGCGATTCAATTCTGGAAATCTTAAAAAAGTATTCAACCACAATTTCAGTATTTGACTTGATGGCCGTTAACGCCGAGATGATTGAGGAAAGCAAATACGTTCAGGAAAATTACAAGGAAAAGAGTCATGGTGTTTATGCAAAATACTTTTTGGGTCGCTTAAAAGATATAAACAGTGACAATAATCATTATTCACATCCCGTTGATAAGGAAGAGTTCATCGATGCGGTTGCCACCTTAAAATCATATCACGTCAATGAGTCAATGACATCAAAAACCAAATTTCCGCTAATCTATGGCATCATATCTATTTACACCACATTTGTTCTGGAAGAGCCTATTCATCCGGTGGGCACTCCGTTTCCGGGCTCACTGTATGTTGAGGAACATGGTGGTGTTTTCTACTGTCCGGTAAAGGATGCAAATCTAGAATCTCCTAATGCAGTATGTAAAATGTGCATTGCCGAACAGTTGGATTTTTAAAACACCAAATCAGGTTTGTTTTTTGTCTGATATGAATACCATGCACTGTTTTCAATTAATGATTCACGTGCTAAAAAGACAATGATTTCTTCTGATTCTCCGTTTTTTGTTATTTCGGATTCCACATAATTGTAAAGCTCAATCATCCTTTTGTGATCATTGATTGTGTAGGTCAAGGACATTTTTCCATAATAGCTGCTGGTAAAAAGTGCGATTGCAGACATTGTTCCGACAACTATCTTCAAGATGGCCCGAACCGCATTGATGTTAAGGTTTCCCGGAGTTTGGGTGTATACATAAATCTCAAATCCTAATGTAAAGATATATGCCAGGATTGTAATTACCAGTACGACATTTGCGGTTCGGTTGTCCGTGTATTTTTTGTTTTCAGCATTAACAAGTGCACTGCCGCGGTATGATTTTTGATCCAATATCCAAAAGTTCAGTATTGGATTTTTTTCAGGGTTTTGCATTTTAGGCACTGTTTTTAAGACGGATTCGATCCATGGAAGTGACTGTTTAATAAACCAGGGTAGTATTTCAACAACCTGCCTTTGAACGCCTGCCACCGCA
>Ga0256405_10005282_pt1 | contig 22663 bp, 19 predicted proteins | sample RumenRJG_02DNA_FD_189096 | JGI IMG/M metagenome (GOLD analysis project Ga0256405, IMG submission 189096) | Bovine rumen microbial communities from Lethbridge, Alberta, Canada - RJG_02 | ecosystem: Host-associated > Mammals > Digestive system > Stomach > Rumen | place: Canada: Alberta... | reverse complement strand
TATGGTTTTCTTGCAATTTAATTATACCACAGGAGCTGGCTGTTTTCTATATTTATAGTGATATTCATTGTTTATTTGCCCTGATATTTACGTTATTGCGTTGGTTTTGGCGTTTTGCTCAGGGCTAAAGAACTAACCAAAAACGAGGTGATAATCTTGAACTACGCCGAAATAAAAAACTATGACATCGCAAACGGCTTGGGAGTGCGTGTTTCCCTGTTCGTTTCGGGCTGCACCCATCACTGCAAGGGCTGCTTCAACCCGATGACCTGGGATTTTTCCTACGGCAAAGCGTTCACCGAGGCGGTGCAGGACGAGCTGCTCGAAATGCTCTCGCCATCGTATATCGACGGGCTGACCCTGCTGGGCGGCGAGCCGATGGAGCCAGACAACCAGCGTGCTCTGCTGCCGTTTGTAAAAAAAGTCAGGGCGCAGTACCCCGACAAAAACATCTGGTGCTACACGGGCTACAAGCTGGACGAGGAGCTGCTAAAGCCCAGCCGCGCGCGCTGCGAGGTCACTGACGAGCTGCTCTCGCTGATTGATGTCCTCGTTGACGGCGAGTTTATCGAGGAGCAGAAAAACATCTCCCTGTCTTTCCGAGGCTCTGAAAACCAGCGCCTTATCGACCTGCCCCAAACGCTTTCGGCAGGCAGGATACAACTCATCAACGAAAAATACGACCTGAGATAGAAAAACGGGTAAGGCTCGGTCAAGCTTTACCCGTTAATTTTATATCCACCCCAGCGCAAGCAGCAGGTATACCGCAAAGCCCGCTGTGCAGGCACCCATAAGTATCGTTCCCGTGATGACTATCACCACGCTGTGCCTGTCGAACACAAACTGCTTGCCGAACAGCTTCGCTATGCGCACAAAGCACTCCTTGCTCTCGTAAATCCGTTTGCTCATCAGCCTTTCCGCAGGGAACCAGTTGCGCACCCTTTCGCCGTTCATCTCGTAAAACGCAAACGTCGAAAGCATCTTGTCTTTCTGCGGCTGCTCACCGTCTTCCTTTTTCTCAATCTTCGTAATTTCTAAAAGCTGTGCAGGGCACTTTTTCGAGAACGCAAGCAGCACCGCGCAAAAGATAAAAAACAGCAGGCACAGCGCCGTCATCGCTGCAAGAAGTATCTGAAATATTGTAAGTATGGTCATTATCTCAACACCGAGCAGAAGCATCAGCCCGATAATTATTGCAAAGCCTATCAAGAACTCCATGGGCACACCTCTTTTCACCATTATTTTAACACAACGCCCCGCGCAAGTCAACAGTTGACAGCCGCGCTAAGCCGTGGTATCATTTAATCAGTATATCAGAAAAGAGTGATTTAATGAATCTTGTAAAACTCCAAAGCGGTGACGCCCGCCTTGCGAAAATCGACGAAATCTATAAGGAAGCCTTTCCACCCGAGGAGCGCTTCCCGCTTGAAATACTTATGCGCCTTGCCGACAAAGGCGTGTTCACCGTTTTTGCCATAACCGAAAGCGAAAACACCGTGGGTATGATGGTTATTTCCACCAACGAAAAAGCCGCTTATATCTGCTTTTTTGCGGTCGATAAAAATCATCGCGGGAACGGTCTCGGCAGCGACGCGTTAAGTCAGGTCTGCGGCCTTTACCCCGACAAGCAGATAGTTGTCGAAATCGAAGCCCTCGACTCGACCGCGTCAAATTTTGCCCAGCGCAAGCGCCGCGAGGTTTTTTATCTGCGCCACGGGTTTTCTCACACAGACCGCTATATCCGTTACGGCGGCGTTTCCTATGAAATTCTTTTCAATGGCGCAGAGGTCTATGACCCTGTTCCTTTTGAAAGCATAATGAACTCCCGCCGAAGCGCAGAGTTTCAGCCCGTGTTCTTCAATTCCAAAAAGTATTCTACTTACATTTTCGACCTTGACGGAACACTGCTCGACACGCTGACCGACCTCACCAACAGCACCAACTACGCAATGCAGAGCGTTGGCTGCCCGACCCACACAAAGCAGGAAATCTGCTCTTTCGTCGGCAACGGCATTAAAAAGCTGATAAAAAGGGCGCTGCCTGCCGATGCCACAGACGAAATGTTCGAGACTGCGTTTTCAAATTTCAAGTCGCATTACAAGGAGCACTGCCTTGACAACACCTGTCCTTACGACGGGATAATGGATATGCTCAAAGCCCTCAAATCCAGCGGCAAGAAGGTCGGAGTCGTCTCCAACAAAGCCGACTTTGCGACGCGGGAGCTTTGCAATGATATTTTCGGTGACCTTGTGGATTTCTGCGCGGGTGAAAGGCAGGGCGTGGAGCGCAAGCCTGCTCCTGACACTGTCCTCAAAGCGATGGACTTTCTCGGCGCAAAGCCCGAGGAGTGCGTTTACATCGGTGACTCGGACGTTGATGTCAAGACCGCCGCAAATGCGGGAATTGACTGTATCAGCGTGCTGTGGGGTTTCCGCAGCGAAAAGTTCCTCACCGAAAACGGTGCAAAGACCTTTGCGCAAACCCCGAACGAGATTCTTTTGCTTACATTACTTTAACGCCGCAGCGGCGGCATAAAAAACAGACGGTCAGGAATGGTTCCCGACCGTCTTTGTTGTTTATATTAGCTTAGTGAGCTGGCTAAATATTACTCAGCTGCTGGCTCCTCTGCCTGCTGCTCAGCTGGCTGCTCCTCGCCGCCCTGAGTTGCCTCTGTCTGCTGCTCCTCTGCAGGAGGTGTGAATGAAGGATCCTTAGAAAATACGAGGAATGCATCGTCGCCAACCTTAGATGTGATGGTCTCGCCCTCGATATTCATAGCAGTAACTTCGCCCTTCTCATCCTTAGCGTTGAGTGTTGTACCGTCAACAGTGTATGTACCCTTTTCCTGCTTACCACCGCCGTATGTTACGATAGAACCGTCCTCGTTGAGTACCATTGATGCCTTATATGCATCAGCTGTTGTACCGTTTGCCTGTGCAAGCTCATCAAGAGTGATCTCCTGATCGCCTTTCTTAGCACCTGAAACTGTCCAAGCACCTACGAGAGAAGCTGCATCGACCTGTGTGCCTGCTGCTGAGCTGTCAGCTGTGCTCTCTGCTGCAGAAGAATCTGCTGCACTGCTGCTGTCTGCTGCACTGCTGCTCTCAGCCTTGCTGCTGGAAGAAGCCTTGCTGCTGGAATCAGACTTGCTTGAGCTGTCGCCACAAGCTGCGAATGACATTACCATTGCTACTGCGAGTATTGCTGCGAGTATTTTTTTCATAGTGAAAAACTCCCTTCAAATTTAAAAGCATTATACGGGGCAAGCCGTTTGACCTTTCCCGACGGTGTTATTCCTCAGAACAACTTTACCGTTTTGTATAACAACATGTATTGTGGGAAATGTCAATAAATCACGCACCACTTTGTACACATTGACATATTACTAATTGATTTAAACAAATAATTGTGCAATATTATGTTGGATTTGCTAACATTATTTTCCGCCTGTTTGAGCATAAAATATGACGGCAGAGGTGATATTTTCCTCTGCCGCCTGAATTGTTTTTTGATATTATGCTTCTTCTGCTTTTTTCTCAGCCTTTGACTTCTTAGCTGATGATATCTTGCCTGCAGCGAAATAGCTCCAGCCGATACCGCAAAGAATAAAGAAGTACGGCGACGAATAGTTGCTGCCGCTGTTGAAGAACGCCTGAACGAGATAACCCGTCATAGCGGCGATGATGCCGAGCGGTACCCAGCATACTGCTTTTTCGTCCTTGAAATGCTGTCCTGCTGCCGAGAACATCTTTTTGAGCGTCACGAGCAGGAACGCAGCGTAAAGCACCAGACACAGAACACCGCGCTGCATACCAACGTCGATATACTCGTTATACGAACGGTCTACGACCTTGCAGCCGAGGCTGTACATCTCAGCCCAGTTGTCAGGACCTGTACCAGTGATAGGATGCTGCTGGATAACGTAAGCGCCGTCGCTCCACAGATAAGCATATATCCATTCTTCCATATCATTTCGCGGAGTACCGATGGACATACGGTAGAACGAATCGGTGTTGATTATCTCCTCGTCTCGCAGCTCTGACGCGCCCGAAAGTGCGAGCGCCACGATGCAGCCTGCTGCAACGACCAGCGTTGACAGTGCGATGACCATAGGTGATTTCTGCTTTTTCTTTGCAGATGCAACGATAGCGACGATTACGACTGTCAGACCAGCCGCGCTGACACCGATGATGCCTACGATAGTCTTTGTAAGCACAGCCGCAGCCACGCTTGCAACGGCTGAAATGCCGTAGAATACCTTTTTCTTGCCAGACTTATCAAAAGCAAGACCCGATGCGGCGAGACCGAACACGATAGTCATTACCGCTGCAAGAGCAAACGGTGTGATAAGCAAGCCTGTTGCGGGCTGTGCCTTGTCGAAGATACCGTGACCTGAGATGTAAATCTCGTTTTGTGACATTGGTGTTTCGCCTGCGCGCAGATACAGGTCTCTGAACTTGTTGGGGATAACGTCGTAAAGTCCCGGGATAGTCTGCATAATACCGACAACGGCATTGAACAGACCAAGACCAACGATAAAGTCTGTGAATCTGAGTCGCCACTTGTCGCCTGTGACAGCCATACCCGCGGCGAAGAAGCCCCAATATGCGAGGATAGTCAGCAGACCCTCAGACCTGTCGAGGTAGCCGAGGAATGCGGTGCTTATATTGCCGGATGCGAACATCGACCACGCCGAAACGGCGATGATAAGCAAAATTATGGCAAGTGAACGGTTTTTGCCGACAACTATTTCTTTTTTCATTCTTCCGACAAGGAAGAACCAGAAACCGATAAGACCTGCGCCGATAACGAGAATGCTCGCATAATCGGCAAACATATCATCGGCATATTTTCTTACGTTATCCTCGTCGATAAAATCGAAAGTGTGCCGTGCTATGGTATACGGAATGTTTATCAGAAACAGTATACCGATAGCGATGATGCTGTAAAGACCGCAGAACTTATAGGTCTGCTCCTTGGTCATATTAAGTATAAAATCCGATTTTTCAGTCGTACCGAATAAGTGTTTTCTTTCTTCGGTCTTTTTTTCAGCCATTTTACCTGACCCCCTGATGTTGACTTGCGCGGTCGAAAGCGTCATTTACGCCGTTTTTGCGACCTGCAATAAAATTAAAAGATTTATCCAACTGCTTGTTAAAAAAGCGGACAAAACGAATTGCCCGCCTTATTTTTGTTACTTTGCGTACTCTACTGCTCTGCTCTCACGGATGAGATTAACCTTGATCTGTCCCGGATAATCCATCTCGTCCTCGATACGCTTAGCTATCTCACGAGCGACCAGTATCATTTTTTCATCATTGATCTTATCAGGCTGGATCATGATCCTGACTTCTCTGCCCGCCTGGATAGCGAATGATTTCTCTACGCCGTCATAGGACGTACAGATCTCCTCGAGCTTCTGAAGTCGTTTGATATAGTTTTCGTAGTTTTCGCTTCGTGCACCGGGTCTTGCCGCAGATATTGCGTCAGCCGCCTGAACGAGCGCCGCAACTACTGTGCGGGTCTCAACATCGCCGTGGTGAGCCTCGATAGCGTGAATGATATCGGGGTTCTCTTTGTACTTCTTACATACATCTACGCCGATCTGAACATGAGATCCTTCGATCTCATAGCTGAGTGCTTTTCCTATGTCATGAAGCAATCCTGCTCTTCTTGCGAGGTTAGCGTCAACGCCAAGCTCACTTGCCATCATTCCTGCAAGGTGAGCGACCTCGATGGAATGATTGAGAACGTTCTGTCTGTAGCTTGTTCTGAAACGAAGTCTTCCGAGCAGTTTAACAAGCTCGTGGTTAAGACCGTGAACATTGGTTTCAAGAACAGCTCTTTCACCCTCCTGCTTGATCTTCAGCTCGACCTCACGTCTTGCCTTGTCAACCATTTCCTCAATTCTTGTCGGGTGGATACGTCCGTCCTGTATCAGCTTTTCAAGAGCGATCCTTGCGATCTCACGTCTGACCTGATCAAAGCAGGAGATCGTAATTGCTTCAGGAGTGTCGTCGATTATAAGGTCTACGCCTGTGAGAGTTTCTATCGTTCTGATATTTCTGCCCTCACGACCGATAATTCTGCCCTTCATGTCATCATTCGGAAGCGGAACTACCGAAACAGCAGTCTCAGATACCTGATCTGCCGAGCATCTTGCGATTGCAAGGGAAACATACTGCCTTGCCTTAGCATCGCATTCTTCCTTTACCTGAGTTTCATAGTTTGCTACACGAACTGCCTTTTCGTGTACCAGATCCTCGTCAAGCTTTGTAAGGAGATATTCCTTAGCCTGATCGATTGTGAATTGCGAGATCTTTTCCAGCATATCAAGCTGTGACTTCTTGATCCTGTCAGCCTCTGCCATTTTCTCGTCGGCAGATTTCAGCTTGCTCTGGAGCGTTTCTTCCTTCTTTTCAAGGTTGTCGAGTTTCTTGTCAATTGACTCTTCTTTCTGCTGGATCCTTCTCTCCTGTCTGGAGACCTCGATCCTTCTTTCCTTGAGCTCTTTTTCTGTTTCCTGGCGGGATTTATGTATCTCGTCCTTTGCTTCAACCAAAGCCTCTTTCTTCAGAGTCTCCGCAGTTTTCTTGGCGTCGTCAACGATCCTCTCTGCCTCTTTCTCGGCAGAACCCATCGCAGCCTCCGCTGTCTTCTTACGGTAGTTTACGCCCTGTTTAAAACAAATTACACCACTGATACCTGCACCAAGAACAAGAGCAACTACACACAACAAGATCGCTATTCCTGTACTCATTGTATAGTTTTTCCTCCTTCTTGAAGTATGATGCTGAAATTATGCAAAATATACCCGTATTCTGCAAAATATTAGCATCACCATATTAAATTGTAAAGATACAAATCAGCAAAATTATTTTATAGAAAAGATAAGCCAGGGCTTACCAATTTAAAAAATTATAATGCATAGTAATATTGTAATACAAAACTACCGAATTGTCAAGGCATTTTTTGGCGGATATAATAAAAAACTAAAATATTTTTCCACTTTTCTTGACATAGGCGCGCGCAAGTGATAAAATAGATAAGGTGAATAATCGAAAGCGTTAAGCGAGGAAGCCGAGATATACAAAGGGTTTTCAGAGAGCTGCCCGACTGGTGAAAGTGCAGCAGCCCCGATATCAAGGACACCGCCTTGCGAGCGTGCGTTAATCCGCACCGCCCGACCTGCGTTAGAGGGTCACGAGAGAGAGCTGTCAAGGATAGTTCTCAAAAACACAGGTGGAACCACGTTATCAGACGTCCTGCGAGTATCTCGCAGGGCTTTTTTGTTTATCAAGGCAGGTGAGCAAATGGGCGCGAACAACATGGGTTCAAATCGAACTCAGGGCATATCAAAAGCTGCAAACCAAAAGCAGACATATTACTTTGACCCGCGCACGCTGCGCAACCGTAAGCGGCTGGCTGCCGTGTTTTTCACGGGCGCGATGCTCAGCCACTGCGTTTCGTTTTTCCTGCTTTATCTGGCTGTCACGCAGAAGATCTCCTACTATCTGGGCATAATGATCTTCCTGCCCGTGTGGATAGTCGGCTACTGGTTCGGGACTTTTTTCTCGCAGGTGCTGACCCTGAAGCTGCCCGACGGCTCGAAAAAATGCATAATAAGCTACAAAACGAAAAAGATACTCAATAACATAGTCTTTTATATGGGTATCCTGCTCGTTGCGATATGGGCGTATTTCTACGTCACACATATTCTTATGGTAGAAAAGAACACACAACTTACGTCGTAAACAATTCAAAAACGGAGGAATAAAAATGATCAAACTTACACTTAAAGACGGCTCTGTACGCGAAATTGAAAGCGCAAAGCCAGCAAGCGAAATAATCAAGGATATCGGAATGGGACTTTACAAGGCTGCCTGCTGCGTAAAGCTGGACGGTGAGGTATTTGATATGCGCACCGTTGTTGACCACGACTGCGAGTTCGAGGTAATGACCTTTGACTCAAAGGCTGGTAAGGAGACTTTCTGGCACACTGCTTCGCACCTTATGGCGCAGGCTGTCAAGAACCTTTACCCTGACGCAAAGCTGGCAAGAGGTCCTGCTACCGAGACGGGCTACTACTATGATTTCGGCGTGGAGAAGCCGTTTACACAGGCTGACCTTGACAAGATAGAGGCAGAGATGAAAAAGCTGGCAAAAGAGGGCTATGAGCTTGAACGCTTCGAGCTGCCTGTAGATGAGGCTGTAAAGCTGATGCAGGACAGAGGCGAGGACTACAAGATAGAGCTTATCCACAAGCACGACGACAAGGGCGAAAAACTGTCATTCTACAAGCAGGGCGATTTCGTTGACCTGTGCGCTGGTCCTCACATTATGAACGTTTCGGTTATCAAGGCTACCAAGCTGCTCTCCTGCACGGGTGCATACTGGGGCGATGCCGCTGACAACAAGCAGTTATGCCGTGTTTACGGCGTTTCGTTCCCCAAGGCTTCTATGCTTGACGAGCACCTCAAAATGCTTGAAGAAGCAAAGCTGCGCGACCACAACAAGCTGGGTCGTGAACTTGAATATTTCACAACTGTTGACTACATCGGACAGGGCTTGCCTATCCTGCTGCCAAAGGGCACAAGGGTCGTACAGCTTTTGCAGCGCTGGGTCGAGGACGTTGAGCAGGCAAGAGGCTGCGAGCTGACAAAGACTCCGCTGTTTGCAAAGCGCGACCTGTATAAAATTTCGGGACACTGGGACCACTACCGCGACGGTATGTTCATCATGGGTGATCCGGACGACGAGGAAAAAGAGTGCTTTGCGCTTCGCCCGATGACCTGCCCGTTCCAGTACCAGGTATTCCTCAACAGACAGCGTTCATACCGTGACCTGCCAATGAGACTGACCGAGACTTCCACCCTGTTCAGAAACGAGGACAGCGGCGAGATGCACGGTCTTATCAGAGTGCGTCAGTTCACCATTTCAGAGGGACATTTCATCATCAGACCAGACCAGCTGGAGCAGGAGTTCAAGTTCTGCCTTGACCTTGCAAAGTATTTCCTTGACACAGTCGGTCTGCTTGAGGACTGCACATTCAGATTCTCACAGTGGGATCCTGCTAACCCGAAGAACAAGTATGAGGGCACTGCTGAGCAGTGGGATCACGCACAGAATGCGATGAAAACTATCCTTGACGATCTCGGTCTTGAATATGAGGTCGGCATTGACGAGGCTGCATTCTACGGTCCTAAGCTGGACATTCAGTACCGCAACGTTTACGGCAAGGAGGACACGATCGTAACGATCCAGATAGATATGCTGCTGGCTGAAAAGTTCGGTATGTACTACATTGACAAGGACGGTCAGAAGAAGCTGCCTTACATCATTCACAGAACTTCCCTCGGCTGCTTTGAGAGAACGCTTGCTTATATGATCGAGCGTTTCAACGGTGTTATGCCGCTGTGGCTGGCACCTGAGCAGGTAAGACTGCTGCCTATCGGTGCGGCTCACGTAGAATATGCTCGCAAGCTGGCAGAGGATATGACAAATCACGGAATGAGAGTTACCGTTGACGAGGACGATATCAACATCGGCACAAAGATAAAGAAATCACGTTTCGACCGTATCCCGTATATGTTCATCATCGGCGACAAGGAGGTCGAGACAGACACCCTGTCCGTTCGTTCGAGAAAGACGGGCGAGGAAAGCGGCGTAGCATCAAGCGAGATGCTTGCAAGGCTGTACGAGGAGATCGCAACAAAGGCTAAGTGACGCAAAAACAAAGGCTTGACGTAGGGAACGACTATGGACAGATTTGAATACAAGGTAGCTGTTTATGATACAAAGGGTGTTTTCGGCGGAAAAGTTGACCCGAGCCAGATAGAAAGCTATTTCAATTCTATGGGCAGCGAGGGCTGGGAGCTGATAAACTGCACCTCAACAAATCAGGCTTACGGCTCGTCCAGAAGCATAGTATGTATTTTTAAGCGCAAGATCGTCGGCGGCTGATGGGCTGTCACGGACAAATGTAATAGGTTTTTCAAACACAAAACGGCAGTCTTTCACGGCTGCTTTTTTTGTTTTATGCATTTTAACATTTTGTGCATTGACATTTCGTCTAAAATGTTTCATAATATAATTTAGTATTTGTGCATTTGCTATGGAAATGAGGGAAAATTATGATAGATGTCTGCCTCGCAGGTACAGGCGGTATGATGCCGCTGCCAAGCCGCTGGCTTACAACATTCTGGATAGAATACAACGGGAAAGCCGCGCTTATAGACTGCGGCGAGGGCACGCAGATAGCCCTTACAAAATACGGCTGCAAGCTCAGCAAGCTTGACGCTATCTTTATCACCCATTTCCACGCTGACCACATCTCCGGTCTGGCGGGACTTCTGCTTTCTATCGGAAACACGGGCAAGACAAGTATGCTGACAATTTACGGCTGCAACGGTCTTGCGAGAATAATCAAGAACATCTGCTGCATCTGCCCGCTGCTCCCCTACGGCATTGACATTGTCGAGCTTGACAGCAAGCGCCCGAGCCAGCTGCAATGGAACGATATGACCGTATCTACGCTGCCTTTGCGCCACGGTATCCCCTGCATAGGCTACTCGTTCAGGCTGGACAGAAAGCCTGTTTTCAACCCACAGAAAGCCGAGGAACTTGGTGTTGAGGTGCGCTATTGGAGACAGCTGCACAGCGGCGAGAGCGTTTTTGTAGACGGAAAAGAGATCACTACCGATATGGTCACAGACGCGGCGCGCGACCCCATCAAGATAACCTATATGACCGACACCGTCGCTTTTGACGAAATGGCGGAGTTTGCAAAGGATTCCGACCTGCTGGTGTGCGAGGGAATGTACGGCGACGACGAGATGATTGACAAGGTGCGCGAAAAGGGACACATGGTCTTTTCGCAGAGCGCGGATATTGCGACGAGGTCAGGCTCAAAGGAGCTTTGGCTGACCCATTACAGCCCTGCGATGCCCGAGCCGAAGATGTACGAAAAGCAGGTCAGAGCGCAGTTCCGCAACACTGTCGTCAGCAAGGACGGACAGAAAAAGACTTTAGGATAATTATAGTAGCCTGCGCGAAAGTGCAGGCTGTTTCTATCGGAGTGTGTAAAATGGCGAAACGAATAACAGAACAATGTGATGAGTTTGGTAAATCTCTTGTGCCAAAGATGATAACAAACGACTTAAAAGAGCACAAACAAGCTGTTTTGTCGTATATGAAGCGGAGAGAATTCGCAATTTGGGCTTCTACGGCAAAAGTCATTGACCATATTGGCAATGAAGAAAACGAGAAATACTGTATTATCACATATTCTAACGGAGAATATGAATGGACAGGGAACGATATTCTTTATGTAGAAAAATATGATATGAAAATCTCAGAAGATTTCGTAAATAGAATTGAAAGCCAAAATGCCTAACAAAGTTAAGATACAAGCCTGAAAGTGACAGCGTTGCTTTCGGGCTTGGATTTTTCTATCCAAATCACAAAAAATAAGCGGTTTTGTGCGGTTTCTTTGTCAACTGTACAAATTGACAATACTAAGGCTTGGTGCTATAATTTAGTATGTGTTATTATGAGGTAAACCGCGTTTTTACCATACAATGAAAAGGAGGAAATGCTTGCGGCGACATTGCGCAGGCATATCACGAGAATGAAATTTGTAGTGATAGGTGCGGGCAAGATTGGCGGCACTCTTTCTGAACAGCTGGTCGAGGAGGGTCACAGCGTTATCGCTGTTGACAGCAACACAGAGGCTGTTAAAAAGCTGCTCAACTCGCAGGATATAATGTGCATCCACGGCAACGGCGCAACGGCTGACATTCAGCTGGAAGCAGGCGTCAAGGGCGCTGATATGCTTATTGCGACGACTGCGCACGACGAGCTGAATATGGTCTGCTGTATGCTGGGCAGACAGCTGGGCGCAAAAAGAACGATTTGCCGTGTCAGAAACCCCGAGTATTTCAAACAGATAGATATCATCAAAAACAACCTCGGTCTTGCGCTGGTCATCAACCCCGAGCTGACGACGGCGCGCGACATCGCAAACAGCCTCGTCTTCCCGACAGCCGCAAAGCTGGAGGTTTTCGGCAAGGGCAGAGTCGAGATGGTGGAGTATAAGATAACCGAGGACTCGCAGCTCACAGGCTTGTCGCTTGCAGAGGTCTACAAAAGGCTGAAGCTCAAATTCCTTATCTGCGCTGTTCAGCGTGAATCGGGAACGTTCATACCGACGGGTGATTTTGTTATACACCCGGGCGACAGGATAAACATTGCGGCGTCGCACACCGATCTTGAAAAGTTTTTCCGTGAAAACGGCATTGTAAAGAACAGGATAAAGTCGGTCATGATAGTCGGCGGCGGAAAGATAGGCTACTATCTTGCAAAGCAGCTTTCAGGCTTGGGAATGAGGGTAAAGGTCATTGAAAAGGACTACAACCGCTGCACAGAGCTTTGCGACGCGATTCCAAAGGCGACGATAATCCACGGCGACGGCACCGACCAGGAGCTGCTCATCGACGAGGGAATCAGAGACGTTGACGCTTTCGTGGCGCTTTCGGGACTTGATGAGGAAAATATCATCATGTCGCTTTATGTTCAGAACAACACAAATGCCAAGGTCATAACCAAGATAAGCCGTTCGACCTACGGCGATATGGCAGCAAAGCTGGGACTTGAATCTGTCGTAATGCCGAAGCTGCTGACAACGGGAACGATACTCAGCTATGTGCGCTCGCTGGAAAACGCTTCCTCAGAGAGCCGCATTGAGTCGCTCTATCACATCATCGGCAATCAGGTCGAGGCGATAGAGTTCAACATCAAGGAACCGATACCGCACATCACGGGCATACCGCTCAAGGACATGAGGATAAAGAAAAACATCCTTATCTGTGCGATAATCAGGAAACGTCAGGTCATCATACCAAGCGGAAACGACACGATGGAGCTGGACGATTCGGTGATAATCGTCACCAAGGATCAGCGCTTTTCCGAGCTTCGTGGCATACTGGAATAGGAGATAATTCTTTTGAACAAAAAGATCGTGCTGCACTCGCTGGCGCAGATAGCTTTGATCGAATCAGGTCTTATGCTTCTGCCTGCTGCGGTGGCTCTTTATTACAAGGAAACAGAAACAGTCAAGGTGTTTCTCATAGTTGCTGCGTGCATTGCGGCGGCGCAGATACCTATCCTGCTGCTGACACGGCGCAAGGAAACGGATAACAATATGAATTTCCGTGACGGCGTGGCTATTGCGGCTTGCGGCTGGATAGTAATATCCTTTTTCGGCGCTCTGCCCTTTTACATAAGCGGCGAGATACCGAATTTCACAAACGCTTTCTTTGAGAGCATCTCGGGCTTTACGACGACAGGCTCGTCTATCCTCGGCGACGTTGAGGCGCTGACAAAGGGTATGCAGTTCTGGAGATGCTTCACCCACTGGGTCGGCGGAATGGGAGTTCTGGTGCTGACGGTGGCTATTCTGCCGTCGGACAAAAAATCCTCCAGCTTACAGCTGATGAGGGCAGAATGCCCCGGACCGAACGTTGAAAAGCTGGTACCAAAGGGAAAATCCTCGGCGCTGATACTCTACGTTATATACGCGGTGCTGACGCTTGTGATGATAATGTTCCTGGTGTTCGGCGGAATGCCGCTTTACGACAGCGTCTGCACGACATTCGCAACGGCGGGCACTGGCGGTTTCGGCATCAAGAACGCGGGACTCGGCTTTTACAACTCGGCTTACATTGAGGGCGTCGTAACGGTGTTTATGATAATGTTCGGCGTGAACTTCAACATTTACTATTTTATCGCAATGAAGCGCTTTGCAGGCGTTTACAAGAACTCGGAGCTGAAGCTGTACCTCGGAACGATATTCGTTTCGATAGGGCTTATAATGGCGAACACAATGGCTTACGGCGTTTACGGCAGCTTCTCAAAGGCGTTCAGGTACTCGTCATTCCAGGTCGGCTCGATAATGACCTCGACGGGCTTTGCCACGGCGGATTTTGACGCCTGGCCCGAGTTTTCAAAGGTGATACTGATACTGCTGATGTTTATCGGCGCGTGCGCAGGCTCAACGGGCGGCGGCTTCAAGGTCTCGCGTGTGCTGATACTGATTAGAACGGCAAAGCGAAATCTGCGCAAGCTGCTCCACCCGAAATCAGTCAACGTGGTCAAGTCTGACGATAAGTCGCTGGACATTGAGACAGTTCACGGCGTTAGCTGCTATCTTATCATCTACATTATGATTTTCTTTGTTTCGCTGATAATCATTTCGCTGAACAATATGGATTTCACATCGTCGTTCTCGTCGGTGACGACCTGCTTCAACAACATTGGTCCCGGACTTAACAAGGTCGGTCCTATGTGCAATTTCTCGGAGCTTTCGACGCTTTCAAAGTACACCCTCAGCCTTGATATGCTGCTGGGCAGACTTGAATGTATCCCCGTGCTGATGATGCTTGCACCGTCGATGTGGTTTAAGAAACTCTACTGATAAAAAATAATTCCCGAACTTTTTACGGTTCGGGAATTTTTGTTTGTTATATGTTATTACTTCTGTCCGCTCATTCCGCCGAGCAGTCTCTCGAGGTCTTCTGCGCTCGGCAGTGCTACCTCGTCCATCGTGCCCGAGGACATCGGTCCGTCGTCTGCCGGTGCGGCAGGCTTTACATTTGGTGCGGGACGTACATTCGGAGCAGGTCTGACATTCGGGTTTGCTGCGGGTCTGCCCTGCATTGGAGCACCCTGCGGTCTTGGCTGTCCCTGCGGTGCGCCCTGTGGTCTTGGCTGTCCCTGTGGAGCGCCTTGCGGTCTTGGCTGTCCCTGCGGAGCACCTTGTGGTCTTGGCTGTCCCTGCGGTGCGCCCTGTGGTCTTGGCTGTCCCTGTGGAGCGCCTTGTGGTCTTGGCTGTCCCTGCGGTGCGCCCTGTGGTCTTGGCTGTCCCTGCGGTGCGCCCTGGGGTCTTGGCTGTCCCTGCGGAGCGCCTTGTGGTCTTGGCTGTCCCTGCGGTGCGCCCTGTGGTCTTGGCTGTCCCTGTGGAGCGCCTTGTGGTCTTGGCTGTCCCTGCGGTGCGCCCTGTGGTCTTGGCTGTCCCTGCGGTGCGCCCTGTGGTCTTGGCTGTCCCTGCGGAGCACCTTGCGGTCTTGGCTGTCCCTGCGGTGCGCCTTGCGGTCTTGGCTGTCCCTGCGGAGCTGCTGTTGCCAATGGGTTAGGCTGTGGCTGCGGCGGTACAGGAGGCTTGTTGAACTGTGCGAAGAAGTCGTCTCCAGGACCTATGCCTGTCATTGCAAGTGATGGATTCCTGCTTGCACGAACAGCGCTTGCTGTCGGTGCAAGTCCCTTGCACATTGCGCCGCCCCATGTAAACATAGCGCCAAGTCCGACGCTGGTGTATGTGATAACGTGCTTGAACGGGCTGAGGGAAATGAGCTTGAAGGTAATATCACCCTTCTGCGAGCTTGGCAGCATACTCAATACAAATTCCATAAGCGTCTGCGCCACATCGTAGTCCTTTTCGTTTACTACAAGCGGGTATATCACCAATGCCGCGGCTCCGACCAGCAATAGTCCGCCAAGCCCGACGAACAACATTGCGTTGTCGCTCTTGCCGCCCATTATAAAACCGAGGATACCGAAGATTATCTGCAGTATCGACACGGCTATCATTATCATAGAATAGGTCTTTGCCTTGTCCACCCATTCATTGATAGGCTCATATGAGCTTTTGGTCGTCGATGTTGAATAACCCGACTGTGACTGAGATGCACTTGACATCTGCTGTATCTTCTTGATGGAATCCTTTGTCTTTCCTGCGTTTGAATAAGCATTAAACGCAATGATAAGTGTGATGATACCTGCGAGAACGAGCAGAACGCCCGTGAGCCTTAGTATCTTATTTCCTTCTCCCATTATAATTGTCCTCCATAATTTCATGTCAGCCAGCCGCCTGTGCGCACTGCCTGATATATATATGTCAATTGTACCACATTCCCGCGCATTTTTCAATACAATTAAAACATTACCGCTGTTTTTTAGACATATTCAATATGATTCGACATCAATATTTGTTTGATTTCACAAAAAATCAAGAGTGAAAATTCTCGGCATAAAAATTAAACTTTTTTATCAGTGTTGCAAACGGCGCGGAAATATGGTATAATATTAGGGTATGCTGAATTGAAACCAATCATGGAGGAATGAGCTTGAAAACTCTCGAACAGGAAATCAAAAGGCGGCGCACATTCGCCATAATCTCGCACCCTGACGCAGGTAAAACGACACTTACCGAAAAGTTCCTGCTTTACGGAGGCGCTATCGCGCAGGCGGGCGCGGTCAAGGGCAAAAAGAACTCCCGCCACGCAGTTTCGGACTGGATGGAGATAGAAAAGCAGAGAGGTATCTCGGTAACGTCGTCTGTTATGCAGTTCCAGTACAAAGATTTCTGCATAAACATTCTTGACACCCCGGGTCACCAGGACTTTTCCGAGGACACATACCGCACACTTATGGCGGCTGACTCGGCGGTAATGGTCATCGACGCTTCAAAGGGCGTTGAGGCGCAGACAAGAAAGCTGTTCAAGGTCTGCGTAATGCGCCACATTCCGATTTTTACATTCATAAACAAGATGGACAGAGAGGCGCGCAACCCGTTCGACCTCGTTGACCAGATAGAGAACGAGCTTGGCATCAAGACCTATCCTGTCAACTGGCCTATCGGCTGCGGCAAGGAGTTCAAGGGCGTTTACGACCGCGACAAGAAGCACATAATCAAGTTTGAGGAAAACGGCGGCAAGCATCAGGTGGCTGCGACAGAGGTTGACCTTTCAGACCCGTCGCTTGACGAGCTTATCACGCCGTGGCTGCACGAGACGCTTTCGGAGGACATCGAGCTGCTCGACGGCGCAAGCTACGAGTTTGACATAGAGGCTGTCCGCAAAGGCGAGCTTTCACCAGTATTTTTCGGTTCTGCGCTGACGAACTTCGGCGTTGAGCCTTTCCTTGAAAACTTCCTTGAAATGACCACGTCACCGACGGCAAGAATGTCCTCTGAGGGCATAATTGACCCGTTCGACCCGACTTTCTCGGCGTTCGTGTTCAAAATTCAGGCGAACATGAACAAGGCTCACCGCGACAGGATCACATTCCTGCGCGTATGCTCGGGCAAGTTCGACAAGGAAATGGACGTTCTGCACGTTCAGGGCAACAAGAAGATGCGTCTTTCACAGCCGCAGCAGATAATGGCGCAGGAGCGTGAAATCATCGACGAGGCTTACGCGGGCGACATAATCGGCGTGTTCGACCCGGGCATTTTCTCTATCGGTGACACCATCTGCGACCCGAAAAAGAAATTCGAGTTCGAGCCTATCCCGACCTTTGCGCCAGAGCACTTTATGCGCGTGCGCCAGAAGGACACCCTCAAAAGAAAGCAGTTCGTAAAGGGTGCGACGCAGATTGCGCAGGAGGGTGCTATCCAGATTTTCCACGAGCCTGACACGGGAATGGAGGAGGTCATTGTCGGCGTTGTCGGCGTTTTGCAGCTTGAAGTTTTCGAGTACAGAATGAAAAACGAGTACAACGTTGACCTGCTCAAAGAGAGCCTTTCCTACTCCTATATCCGATGGATAGACAACAAAGACCTCGACCCCAAGACGCTCAAGCTGTCGAGCGACACCAAGCTGGTCAAGGATTTCAGAGACAATTACCTTTTGCTTTTCACGAGCGAATGGAACATACGCTGGGCGCTGGAAAAGAACGAGGGACTTGAGCTTTCCGAGTTCAACCGCGGCGAATTGCAGTAATACAGAGAAACTATCGGGGGAAACCCCAAAAGCACAACAACTCCCCTGTTTTCAGGAGAGTTGTTTTTTTGTTTATGCTCTGTCGGGGTGGCAAACGGAAATGATGCAGTTGTTATAGCCTTTCTGCTCCCACATATCCGTTCCCCAGCACAGCCACACGACGCCCGCAGGGGTATTCCACTGCACCCAGTAATACTTGCTGTAATCGCTCTTTGTGCCGTCTTTTTCGGCGTCCTCGATAGTTGAAGCAGGCGCGCCGTAGGCAGCCTTTAACTGATTATAAAACGTATCGTAAGCCGCTTTTGCCTGAGCACCTGTTTTCTGTCCTACGTCCTCGCTCCTGCTCAGGTGGAAAGCGATAAGACCGCAGCTCCTGTCTTCTTTTTTGAAGCTCTCTATGACCATCTCGTCCATTGCCACGCCCATAACGTTCATCTTGCTGGCTGTCTGGTCATATATCTTTGCCTGCACGCCCTCATACATATTTTCGTCAGTGTATTTTCCAAGCTTTGCGCCGAAGCACTGGGCAACGGTATTTGCCGCTGTATCCATATCCTTTTTGTATACGCTCTGTGCAAGGGTAATAAGGTCTTTTGCGGATTTCACGCCGTTTGGCGCTTGGGGTTCGGCGGCTGTTGCGGTGGTAGTCTTAGGCTTTGCGGTAGCCTTAGGCTGTAACGTAGCAAGCACCTGCGAGGTGGTCTGAGCCTGCGTGGTGGGCTGTGACGTTGTAGTCGTAGTCGTTGTAGTTGTTGTGGTAGTTGTAGTTGTGGTTGTTGCAGCTTCCTGCGTGGTGGTCGCGGCAGCGGATTCATCGGGCGTGGTCAGCGCTCCCGTGTCCTCTGTGCAGGCTGTCAGCGCCAGCATAACCGCTGCACAAAGCGCAGCTATCAACTTTTTTATCTTCATAATATCACTCCGTCTGATTTTTGCAATACCTTGAATATTATAACCAAATCACTGCAAAAAGTCAAGCTTTCGGGGGATTTATGTCTGCTGCTGCCGCGGCATTGTCAACAGGTATTCTTCAAGCCCTGTGAGGATAGTAAAGGCGACCTTTTTCTGATAAGCGGCGCTTTCAAGCAGCTTCGCCTCGGCGGGATTTGACAGGAAGCCGCACTCTATCATCAGCGCAGGGCTTTTCGCATTGTGGATAAGATACATCTCGCTGCCGACAGGCTTTGTTTCGCGGGTGTTGTTCGGCTGCAAAAGCCCGACGAACTGCTTTTTCATGCAATCAGCAAGGCGGCGGCTGTCGTCGCTGTCCTTGGCGTAGAACATCTGCGCACCGCTGTACTTTTCGTCGGTGTACTTGTTCTGGTGCACGCTCAGAACGGCGGCGTGTTCGCGGGAATTGATGATTTCAAGGCGGTTTTTCATATCGGACAGCTTCTGGTTTGCAATGCCCTCTACCCCGCTGTCGTGGATAGAACGGTCATCCTCACGGGTGCAGGTGACCTCAAAGCCGAGAATTTCCAGCGCGTCACGCAGCGTCTGAACGATAGAAAGATTGATGCCCTTTTCAGCCGCGCCGCTGACCGACACACAGCCGCCGTCTATACCGCCGTGACCTGCATCAAGGACTATTGACTTTGGCGCAGGGCGGGTGGCTTGCGCAGAGGCTGGCATAGCTGAAATCTGCCTGCCCGAGAATATCCACACCAGCGCGAAAATTCCCACCAGCAGTGCACACACCGTATTTTGTAGTTTACGTTTCATCTGCATACAACTCCTTTGGTACAATCTATGCGGCATAGAGCTTTGTTATACGCGTTTGACGTGATTTTCAACAGCAAAGAAAGTTTGCGGAAAATTTGTTTTGTGCAGTAATCACAAAAATACATAGCCAATTTTGTAATCGGGTTATTCATTTTTTGTTCTTTTTTTGTTGACAAAATTACTGATTTACGGTATAATATAACTTAGCCAATTAGAAAAGTACGCTCTGAATTTTATACAGAGTACGGGGTGTATATTACATACGAAAGGTTTGAGATCCAAATGGCAAGGAAGCAAGAATCCACATCAGAACAGGTTGTACGGTTGTACAAAGAAGGTTACAGTATCGACCAGATATCTGAGCACATGCAGATGAACAAAGGCGCTGCAAGGGCACTGCTCGAAAAGTATATGCCCGATTATGAGAGCTATCAGCAGCCGACCGTTACCACACCGATTGAATCAGGAGGCGGTGTTATGAGCAAGATAGGCAATCCGTTCAAGAAAAAGAAGAAAAATGAAGCACCTGCTGCCGCTGCACCTGCGGCTGCAACCGCTATCAATCTAAATTATGATGAAAACGGCTTTATCGACAAGCACACAGAGAGCATCGCCAAGATGATAAGACGCGGCGATTCCGACAAGAAGATCGCTGAATTTTTCAACTGCACAGTCGGCGACGTAAGAGCTGTCAAGGCTGCTGTCGACCAGATGGCGCTCAACCCGAAGCCTGTACAGGAAGCACCCTCTGTGGAGCAGCCTGCTGAGGAAGATTTCAATCCGTTTATGACGGACAAGATAAAGCGCGACAATGCGCTCAACAAGCTGTCAGAGGAAAAGGCTGCAGAGCGTGAGCAGTATTCGGGCTATGACCCATACGGTCCTGACGCTGTGGCTGACCCTTATGCAGTTCCATACGATCAGGCACCTGCGGCTGAAACGACTGAAACAGTTGAAGCTGCCGCTATGGAGGAGCTTTCAGCAGTTCCTACTGAGCCTGCCGCAGAGTACACCGAGCAGCCAGCTGCTGAGGACACATTCAGCATCGACGAGTTCATCACTGAAAAGCCTACAACCGACGAAAACGGTGAGTATATCCCCGACATCAAGTTTGAGGACGATTACGGCGAGGAAATGCCGTCTATCTCGACGGACAATCTCGTATTCGACGAGCCGCCCGCTCCTGCTCAGACTTCGTATACCGAGTATACAGAAGCTATCGACGAGATACGCTTTGATATGGATGCTATTGACAGCACATCCGCTCCTCCCGCCGCAGCAGAGGAAGAGGAGATCTCATTTGAATTGAAAGAGAGTGACGCAGAAATGACCCCAATGGAAAAAATGAAGATGTTTGCTAAACAGCAGATCGACGAGAACAACAAGAAGCTTGACAGTCTCAACGCCGAGAAGGACAGAACTGCAAACGAGCTTGCTCACGACGAGGCAGAGCTGGCAGCAACAAGAACAAATATTGAGCAGTGCGAGAGCGAGATCAGCGACCTGAACATCAAGCTCAGCGAGATCAACGCAAAGCTCACAGACCTCAGCAGCAAGCTCTCTGAGTATCAGATCGAGGAAAACAAGCTGCTCGACGCAACAGTCAGCAGACGCGCTGCAAATCAGGAGCTTGAAAACTCTATCGCCGAGATCCTCAAGGAGAACGCTGATTACGAGACATATCTCAACTGATAACAAGGTGACGATTCCCTCATTTGTCGCAAATGGGGGAATTTCCATAAATAGAAGGAGGAAAAATTATGTTTCTGACAACAACTGAAAACATCCCGGGAAAAAGCTATGACATCATAGGCGTTGCTATGGGCTCAACAATCCAGTCCAAGCACGTTGGTAAGGATATCGGCGCAGGTCTCAGAAACCTCGTCGGCGGCGAAGTCAAGGCTTACGTTGAAATGATGAACGAGGCTCGCGACATCGCTACACAGAGAATGATAGAGAACGCTCAGCAGATGGGCGCTGATGCTATCGTTGGCATCAGATATGGCACATCAGCAGTTATGGCAAGCGCAGCCGAGGTCATGGCTTACGGCACAGCTGTTAAGCTCAAGTAATTTGTGCAAAATAAAACTCCGCAGTGATGCGGAGTTTTTTTGTTATGGACCTGAGGAGGTTCGAACTCCCGACCTCTGCGTTGCGAACGCAGCGCTCTCCCAACTGAGCTACAAGCCCGGGCGATATAGTTCGTTCATCGTTCATCAGAACCAATTTCTTTGATAGTATTATACCTCAATAAATGGAATATTGCAAGTGCATTGGATAAAAAACACCGCAAACGAGGAATCATATCAAAAGACAGCCCCAGAGAGATAGTGAATAGTGAATAACGAAAAATGAATAGTGAAAAGTAAAAAAGTCTGTAAACGAGAAATCAAATCAAAATTTTGCCCCGAGCAAAAACAAAAGAAAAATCCCTCGCAAAGTGAATTGCGAGGGAAATGCGTGGTGCACGCCGCGCACTTGGCAGGGGCAGAAGGTTTCGAACCCTCGGCACGCGGTTTTGGAGACCGCTGCTCTACCAGCTGAGCTATACCCCTGAATATGATGGACCATCGGGGACTCGAACCCTGGACCAACCGGTTATGAGCCGGTTGCTCTAACCAACTGAGCTAATGGTCCATATTGTGCTTAAAAAAATAACAAGCCATATTTGCGTACAGCTTGTATAGTATCTGCCCAATATGGTCAAGGCAGAGTCTTTTGATGACCCGTGGGAGAATCGAACTCCCGTCGCCGGCGTGAGAGGCCGGAGTCTTAACCGCTTGACCAACGGGCCAGATAATATATTCCTTGGCTTTTAAATGCGATGATTAAAATCTAAAAAAACCATCGTCGATTGCGAAGCAATCGTGAATCTTAAAAATTACGCCGATGAGATCTTTAAAAATCACAGCGTCGAATTGCGCAAGCAATTCGCTTGGCTTTTAAATGCGATGATTAAAATCTAAAAAAATCCTACACGAGCGACGATATATGCGAGTGAAAGGATTTTTTATGATTTTAACGAGCAGTTAAAAGACTGAGTGCACCATCGGGGACTCGAACCCAGGACCCACTGATTAAGAGTCAGTTGCTCTACCATCTGAGCTAATGGTGCATGTAATGTCGGCGACGACCTATGTTTCCGGGCCGTTGCCAGCCGAGTATTT
>Ga0256405_10005281_pt1 | contig 22669 bp, 24 predicted proteins | sample RumenRJG_02DNA_FD_189096 | JGI IMG/M metagenome (GOLD analysis project Ga0256405, IMG submission 189096) | Bovine rumen microbial communities from Lethbridge, Alberta, Canada - RJG_02 | ecosystem: Host-associated > Mammals > Digestive system > Stomach > Rumen | place: Canada: Alberta... | reverse complement strand
TAGTTTTTTCATAATGATCCTCTCTTTCTCATTACTCAGATAATGAATATGGAACCTCTCCCACCATGTTATCATTGAATATTATACAACAACAGGACTGGATATTCGATGTTTTTTTTATCCCCCCCGGATTACAACTCAGCCAACTCAGTCAACCAACGCAGTCACTTGACGATGGCCTTGACGATGGGATCTTAGGCAGGTGATCTTTGGGACTCCTTCCGCCACCCCTCCGGCCTGGTTGACAAAGAAGTACCCTGAAGTGTTGAATACCAGGATGGAGGTCGTCCTGCGTTTCAATCAGTTCCAGGGGGTGCTGAACGAATACAAAAAAGAAGCACCAACCCCACGGCTTCTCCGTAGAATCAGTACTCCCTCCGTGCACCCTCAGGGGCTCGAACCCTGGACACCCTGTGAATATATCAAGTTATTATATGGTATTGCAAAGTGTTATATGGTGTTATCCGATGCCGCGAATCATCTGAAAACCAGTGGGCGGCTTGGATCTGATAACATGAAATAACAGGACATGAAATGGCGTAACACAAAGTAAACTATAGAATTTTTGTGGGAAGAATTCGGCGTTCAATACCTTGTTTTGTGCAGCTCCGGGTAAAACGGGGCTGCATAATAATACACTATATACACACGATTATGCTTTTGGATTATTGTTGAAGAGTGATCAATACAGTGTAATCTTGTCAGGGCTTATGAAACAGAATATAATTATTTTGTACCAACAAAGGAAGGAGACAGAACAGGATGATAACCGTATGGGTGGATGAAATCACACCATGTTTAAAGCTTGCAAAAACAGGCGAGATGGTCGATACGGAGGTAGTCCGCATAAAGAGGAAATCCTTTCTGCAAAACTATAACAGTAGAAATGGATGGTATACGAACTGGGCTAAGTTAGCTGGGGAGTATGAGATATTTGCGTTGGTTATTAAGGGAACAATGGATATACAGGGCCTTGTGGCCATGAAAGACAATAAAGATGCTGGGTGTGCATATGTGGACTGGATCTGTGCAAATCCTGAGAGTAATCCTCTTTTGAATGACGAGAAGAAGTATATTGGCATCGGAGGACATCTGTTTGCAATAGCATCGGATCGATCTAATCAGTATGGATATGGCGGAGAATTCTATGGATTCGCGGCAAATGAGAAACTGCTTCATCATTATATTGAGACTTTTGGTGTAACATACATTGGGATGTTGCATGATTACCATTTTATTCTGGAGGATGTCCAGGCGAAAAATATCTTAGAGGAGTACACTTATGAATGGACGGATGAGGAAATATAGAGAGTCCTTAAAGAATACCCGGCCTGTAGTTGTTCCAAAGGAGCTTCATCGAGTAAGGATTGATTATTCTGCATTGGTGAAGTATGCCAAACAGAAAGGAGTGGAGCCATCTCGACTTTCTGATGAAGAAAAGAACCAGTTTATTTTGAATTCGGACATGCAGACAATAAAGGCGTTGCGTAATCAAAGGACATAAGATATACCGTATAGCTTATGAGTTCGAACACATATCTTTGTGGAAGATGAAAGGTCATTGAAAACCATAATGGCCTTTCAATCTTTCACAGATCTCATAAGCAACCGGGCATACAGCAACCGCCTCCAGAAAAGAAAGCAGACTTTCCATTCTGTCCGGCTTGTCTGTATATGGATAGTCCAGGCAGTTTTGCGGAACACAGTCCACAAGAATACAATTCCCCTGATCATCCAGGAAATCACAGGGCTTGTGCTTCGTATTATAGCTGCCGGTTTCCTGGTCAGCCGGGGAATCGAGATACTTCTCGACAAACGCATCAGCGGACATATGCAGGTGTTCGGCATCTCTTTCCACATCTTCTGCAGGGATGGTTCCGCAATAGTGCTTGCAGCAGTTCCTGCATCTGCTGCAGTCATACCCGGAAAACAGTTCTTTGTGAAGCCGGAGAAACTGCGCATCCAGGTCATCCGGATCCGCATGCATTTTCAGCCATGAACGAAACCGATATTTCTTGTTTTCCGCTTTCTTTGCGTAGAATTGCACCTGTGAAGGTCTAAGCATTCTTCATCTCCTCCATGAATTCCTGTTCATCATCAAACTGGAAAATTGAGATTCCGTTCTCTCCAAGATAGCGGATAAAGGATTCCTTGGTCATCTCTGCAATCTGTTCACAGTATCCAAGAGAAATCTTATTCTGAGTATAATAGCAGAGCGCGACGGAACGCTTGGTAACCATAATCATAGCAAAACCATTTTGATAGATGTATTTGCAAACGCTTTTTTGATTTCGGTTGGTATATGCAGTCGATAGCATTAACAACATTGTTTTTCAAGATATGTTCGAATGGAATGTATTCGGGTTGCCGTTGATGGGGCCGGCTGTAGCCAAACACTGGTTTTTCGAGACGCTGAACGCCGTAGAGAAGGAACTTAATAAGAGATCCGGGCCGGTGCCTGAATATAAAGACAATCTTGCTGGAACACGAAAGCAAATTCGAGAGAAAGAAGGGAATATGAATCACTTACAGATTAATGAGCTACCATACCGTAAGCCGGCTATAAAATGGCTGCTGGAGCGTTACGGAAAAGAAGAAGCCGTCAGGATATGGAGGAAGACCAGGAAAACATATAATTCCTGGCTCTTCGATCTGTCCGATTACGGGGGGAAGAAAAACGGACATGCAAACGCCATCTATGGCGGACTGCTGATCTTTGCACTTTATCCGGCACTTCCCGATCAGCCGCCGATAAAGGAACTGCAGGGGTTTGTACAGACCCTGTTCATGGAGCCGTTCACAAAGCTTGGGAAGGTCTTTGATCTAAACCGGAACGGAAACATGTGGCTGATAGATAAGATTTTCCAGAAGGTGGGAGAGCGCGACAGGAAGGATGCGGTGAAATATCCGGCAGGGTTTCTCAATGTGAATGAACCTTATGACAGGGAGCATCATGCTGCGAGGTATCATTTTACACAGTGTCCGAATGCGGAATTCGCGAAGAAGCATGATCTGCTTCATGTCCTGCCGCTCTTATGCAACTGCGATTTCTTTGGAATAGAAGAACTCCATGGAAAGCTGATCCGCTGCGGTACATGCGGCAACAGCAATGTATGCGATTATCTTGTTGTTGGGGATAAGAATCCGATCGCAGCTGAGTATGCGACAGTAACAGATGAAGGAGGATTTCTGATCAGCAGGAAGAAGACCATATGAGAGTGCGAACAGGAGAAGAAAAGATATGAAATATGCAGGAATGCCGGCAGGCATGTGGCTACTGTTTTCGGGATCATTCAACAAGCACCTGAGGGAGGTGCTTGGCTATGATACCAGTACAGCGAAAGACATAACAGCGAAAGCGAAGGTCAGGTACGCAAAGATCATTTCCAGGCTTCCGGAGTTTGAGAAGGAAGACCGGTTCAAAATGAACATTGTCAGCTGCGCGATGTTCTCAGCCTTTTTAATGAAGATGCCCAGGAAGCCATCCGTAGAGAAGGCAGCAGATTATTACCGGGAATCCATGATGACAGGTTTAATGAAACTGTTCTGCAGGATGAGCGGAAAGAACAAGTTTACGGATAATGATATCGAGAGTATGGAAGAGACTGCAACATTAAAAGCGGCAGACAGGAATCCATACTCATGGAATATGGAGTTTCTGCCATATGAGGACGGCAGCGGATATGAGGCAAGGTTTACACACTGCGGCATCTGTACGCTGATGAAGAAGCTGAGACTATACGAATATGTTCCTGCCATGTGCCGTTTTGATTATGCGATGAGTGAGACAGGCGGGGTTTCCAGTTTTGTGAGGGAGTATACGCTGGCATCCGGCGGACCGTATTGTGACTGTGGGTATAAGAAGAAGGTTTGAAAAGGCAGGAGCGGAAAACGGCCGTGATCTTTCGAGGGAGTAAGTGTCATGTTCCGAACGATGAGACGATTCAACATTAAGTGATGGATCAATCTTATTTTTTCTAGACATAGAAATACCCCAAGTAAGTTTCATATTTCAATGTCCTACTTGGGGTAGCATATCACTGATTTGTGGCCTTTTTCGTTTATTGCTATATACTCCAGTCTGCGCTGGCTGCCTGCAGAGAGGCCATTCGATAAAACGCGCTGTCCTTTCGGGCAAGCAGATTCTTCGGGCTGCCTTCTTCGGCAACTGTTCCATTGGACAGTACCACAATCTTGTCCGCGCCGCTGACTGTACGCATACGATGAGCGATAACGATCACAGTCTTGTCCCGGATCAGCCGTGAGAGCGCCTCCTGAATAACCGTCTCATTTTCCACATCAAGACTTGCGCTGGCTTCATCTAACAAGATGATCGGAGCGTCCTTCAGGAAGGCACGGGCGATGGAGATGCGCTGGCGTTCGCCGCCGGACAGTTCGCTGCCGTTTTCGCCGATAACAGTCGCATACCCATTCGGCAGCTTCAGCGCGAATTCGTCGCAGTTTGCAAGCCGGGCTGCTGCCAGCACTTCGTCGTCTGTGGCATCCTTTTTGCCGACACGGATGTTCTCCAGAATGCTGTTGTTGAACAGCGTTACATCCTGAAATACGATGGAATAAACGCCCAACAGGGTTTCCGGATCAATGTCGGAAATGTCCTGTCCGCCGATCGTGATCCGGCCCCGGCTGACATCCCAGAACCGCGCGGCCAGCCGGGAGACTGTGGTCTTTCCGCCGCCGGACGGACCGACAAGTGCCGTAACCTGACCTTGCTTTGCAATGAAGGTGACATCACTGAGGACCGTCTTTTCTTCATCATAGGAGAAACCGACTTTATCAAAGCAGATGTCATATCCGGAGGGATGGAAATCCGTCGTCCCTGTCTGTGCCGGGTAATCCGTGATTTCGTTCATCCGCTCCACGGGAACGGTGAGCAGGTTCAGCATGCCCAGGTTGATCAGGTTGCCGCTCATGGGCTCATACAGGCGGGATGCAACCAAAAGGAAAGAGAAGAACTCCATCACATTCAGCCGTCCCTGGATAAGCAGCGCACTGCCGGCGACCGCGACAGTACCGATGCCGATTTTCAGGATCAGCTGAGCGGAGACAATAAATGCCGCCTGACCAAGCTCTGCGCCGATGGCCTTCTTTTCCACGTCATCGATCTTCACGTCCACCTCCGTCAGATAGTCGTCTTCAGCGTTACAGCTCTTCAGGTCGCGGGAGGTTTCGATAAACTCCTGTACCGCGTCGTTCAGCCTCACCTTAGATTCAGACTGTCTGCGGATAAAATGAGCCTGAACCTTTTTTGAAGCCGCCACGATAAAGATGGCGACGGGGATTGGCCATACGGCCGCCAGGGCCATTTCCCATTTGTAGAAGAACAGGCCGATGCAGATTAGCACTGTAGAGATCAGGCTCCCGTAGAACTGCGGGATCTGATGGGAAGACGCGTGCTCCAGGGTTTCAGCGTCTGCCATGATGGTACCTGTCAGGTCTGCAAGGTCCTTCTTTCCGAAGAACGACAGGGGCAGCTTCCGCAGCTTCTCCGCCAGGGAAACGCGGCGCTTTCCCGATTCAATGTAGGTTGCGAAGAAAGTGGCGTTGTACTGCCAGTAATTTGGAATAAAGATCAGAATCAGGCAGACCGCCGCAAAGAGCAGATAGCAGGCCCATCTTCCGGCCGCTGTGCCATTCAGGAAATCCCCTGTAAAGACAAACAACAGGCAGACAGGTGTCATCAGGGCGATATTCGAGAGTGTTGTTGCCACGATCGCCTTGAGCATGTCCGAGGCGCCTTTTTCTGTCAGGGCAAACCGTTTCATAAGATATTTTTTCATGCCGTTGTACCTACCTTCCAATTGACCGCTTTCCGGTATTCCTCCCACATGGCCGCATAGAGTCCGTTCTTTTCCAGCAGATCGTCATGCTTTCCCGTCTCTTCAACATGACCATTCTTCAGAACATAGATGCGGTCAGCGTTGCGAATCGTGGAGAGACGGTGCGCGATCATAATCACCGTCCGTCCTTTGGCCATCTCCCGGAAAGCCAGCTGTACCTGAGCCTCACATTCCGGATCGGCAAAGGCGCTGGCCTCATCCAGGATCACCACGTCCGCGTCCTTCAGCATGGTCCGGGCGATGGCGATGCGTTGCTGTTCGCCGCCTGATAAATAAGTGCCTTTACTTCCCAATACTGTGTTGATTCCTCCCGGTAAACGTTCGATAATGTCCATGCACTGGGCTTTTTTGAGGGCTTCCAGCATTTCGCTTTCGGTTGCGTCCGGCTTTGCGATGCGCAGATTGTCGGCGATGGAGCGTTTGAGCAGGCGGCTGTCCTGAAAGACATAAGCCACATGACGCATCAGAGCCTCCTTGGGAATCTGACGCGCGTTAACACCGCCGATGAGTACCTGACCGTCCTGCGGATCAAAGAATCGCGAGATCAGACCGGCGACGGTAGTTTTCCCGCTGCCGGAAGGGCCGACGATGGCTGCGATCTCATTTCGGTCTGCCTTCAGGGACAGATGGGAAACTGCTGCCGGAGCATCAGGGGTGTACCGATAAGTGACGTCTTTCAGTTCCACCGACGCGCTGTGTGGTTCGCTTCCCTGTTCCACTTCCGGCAGAGGCTGAATACTGAGGATTGTGTCCATCCTGGCTACGGCGTCTCTGACTTTCATGTTGTTTTCGCTTATGAACATTACTTTGGTCATGGTCGTGGCGATGGCCGGAGTAAAGATGACGTAAAACAGGAAGTTCAACAGGATATCCATCCTGTAGTTGTCCCCACGGATCAGGAACAGTGTAAGCCCCAGTATGAAGACAAAGGCACTGTTGATCAGAACCGTATATCCCACCATGGATCCTCGCATCATTCGGGTGTAGTGCATGCAGAAATCACGGTAATCGTCAATAGACGCCTTGAATCGGTGGAAGGAGAAGACGGTCTGCCCAAACGTTTTGACCACCGGCACGCCCCGCACATACTCCACGGCCTCGTTGCTCATACGCTCCAGGGCATTCTGATACTGCCGCATATCCTCCTGCATGGCAGGGCCCGCCATACGCATCATGACGGCAAAGCTCAATATGATCGGAATCAGGCAGGCGATGCCATAGCGCCAGTCATACAGAAACAGCATGACGACCATGCAGACCGGCATGGTTATGGCACCCGCCATATCCGGAAGATTGTGAGCCAGCAGGGTCTCCGTGGATCCGGTCACCTCCGTCACAGTCCGGCGTACCTTGCCGGAGCCCATCTCATCCGCAAAGCCAATAGGAAGGCGGGCGATGTGCCGCATCAATGTCTTCTTCATGTTGCTGGCCGTGCGGAACGCGCTGCCGTGAGAGCAGACCAGCGCTCCGACATACACCAGCCAGGCCAGTACGGCAAACAGCACTGCCATCCATCCGTTACTGACGATTCCGGTCGCTTTAGTGAAATCCGGCCGCACCTCCAGTACCTCACGGATGATTCGCCACAGGCAGACGAATGGCATCAGGGCCAGAACGCTGCTCAGCGCAGACAGTATCAATGACAGGTATGTCAAAGTCCGGTAACGGCCCGCGTATTCCATCAGCCGCCCGAAGGCTGACGGCGACTTGCTCTGTTTCTTCATTTTCAATCAAAATCCCTCCTTTTCCGTCAGCTAACAATTGAATGTTAGTGTTAACTAACCGCGGTTTATGTATATCGCCTGTCCCACGAAAGGAACAGGCGGTATCATCACATCAGTCTGAACATAAAATCAAAAGCCGAACAGTGTCTTCCAGCCCGGAAGGAAAAAGACTTCGACTGTTTCCAGACATTTCATCGATTCTTCCGGGGAATAACGGTGGACCACAGGTTCAAATAAAGCAGTTACATAGGCGCTGAACAGCAGATGCAACGCCATGGGGCTGATTTCACGGACAGCCAGCCCTTTTTCCCGCAATTCCGGAAGGTACTGGAGCGTTCGCTCCTGGGCTTTCTGTGTCATATCGTGAAGGAAGCATTCATATTTCGTTCCCGAAGAGCAGGTCAGCAGCAGATGATAATCATCCATGTTGGGATAGATGATCTCACGCATCATGTCAATCCATGAATCCTGCCACTGGAGATTCCCTTCATCACGCACTGCAGCCAGGTATCTGGACAGATGTGTATCCATCCATTCATTGATCCGTTCGACCGCAGGTGAGACCAGCTGATCAAACAGATCCTCCTTGTCCCGGCAGTGCCGGTAGAGCCCTGCCGCCGTAAAACCGCACCGCTGTCCGACGCGGCGCATGGAAGCTTTTTCAAAGCCGTACTCCAGGAATTCATCCCTGGCCGCAGCCATGACCTTGACATGGCTTGCGGTTTTATCTTTTGGCATATGCGTTCTCCATAGATTACAACGTTAGCTTACGCTGTAAACTATATATTTTTCTCTTTCCACTGTCAAGTAAAGATTTCATCAGACAGTCGTGGATTATATAGTATTTGCTCTGCTGAAAAATACTCTTTTTCAAATGCCGGGAGCGGTATATAATCCCATCTTTGACAGTTGGTTAAGAGTCAGAAGTCCACAAACAGCGTAGTTACGCCATTTGTAGCTTTTGTTGTTCGTTCTGAATGCTGACCAGATCTTTGTCATTGACAATGGACAGATTTCGCAGAAAGGAACCCATGAAGAGCTTCTGAAACAGGAAGGCATCTATAAAAGCTTCGTAGAGGGACGTCAGGAAGCGGCATCGTGGAAGATTGCTGCTTCAGCGTAAGGCTCTATAAAAAATGAATTGACGCCTCTGATCCATATGGTTCAGGGGCATTTTCATTATCTGCTTGATTTCCGCTGAGAAGGGAATATAATGATAACTGGAGTTAGCAATATCTAACCATGATGGTTTATTATGTTTTTTACAGATGAGTTTAAGGAGCTACGGTATGAAGGGATATATGTCTGTCCAGCAGACGGCGCTTAAGTGGGGCGTTTCTCCCCGCTGGGTGGTTCAGTATATTTTAGATGGACGCGTTTTTGGCTGTGAGCGGTTTGGCCGGTCCTGGGCGGTACCAGAGGATGCGGAGAAACCGAAAAGATTAAAACCGAGAGCAAAAGTGAAGAGACCCTGGGAATAATACTGGTTTTGCGGAAGGCTTTTTTTATACACTTGAGTTAGAAATGTCTAATGACAGTACGGTATGTATGATTACCGTATGAGTAATGTCTGATTTGTGGGGACTGGTGACGTTTTTCAGTTCCACGAAATTGAAAAATAAGATATCCGCGATCACGGATTGAAATCACGGGTTGGGAGCTGGTTATGAAAAAGAATCACTACAGCACCGCTGCGGCGGTCATAATACTGGTGCTTGCACTTGTGTCAGCAATTGGTGTCCGGACTTTTATGAGTCCATGTGTACACGATGACGGTTCATTTGGATCCTGTCACTGGGCAGGGCAGGCTCTTTTTGGCCTGTCGCTTGTGATCGTTGCAGAAAGCATGATTGCCCTTGTGTGGAAGGACTCTGCGCTTCGCCAGGGCCTGTATCTGTCCATGGCGTTGACGGCAGTGCTCGGGCTCCTGATTCCCGGAACCCTGATTAAACTCTGCTCCATGGCGGACATGCGCTGCAGGATGGTTATGCGCCCTGCCGCAATGATTCTTTATTCATTGATACTTGTGTTGGCCGCAGCAGGAATGCTGTTACCGTAACATGAACTAAAAGGAATCAGAACATAAAACAGTATAAAGACAGACATACAGAGCAGGACGGACAAAAACAGCTATTAGCTGGTTCCAATAGATGAGAGGAGAAAAAAGATGGGACTTGAACGAAATAACACTTAAAAAAATACTGAAAGAAAGGGGATTTTCAACTCGTCCATTTTAAAGTGTTACCCCGAGTGTTACCCCTTGAAAAATCTCACCCAACTCCTTAATAAAAGATAAGCGCAAAAAGACGGAAAAAAGTACGGGCGTCCTTCCTCTTTTATTCTTAAAAGTACCTGCACTACCTAAAAAGTAGAATCATTTTTCGTTTATGACAGGTCTGCTAATTCCTTGATTTTTCTTGTTTTAATACCCTATGCTTAATCATATCTGCATCAGACGTCAATATAGTATCAATTATCAAGAATCTACAGGTTTAAAGAGACTGCTTTTCCTGTCCATATTCTTCTTTATATCTTCCTGTAATGTCATCGTTTCTGCCTGAATCCAGATTGCTCCAAAGCAATTATAGCAAGATCTGTATTCTCTGTATAATTATAAATTCCCTTTATGTTGTGGCAATCTGCCCGGTTTATCACTCGTTCATTGCAACTTACAAATGTAAGATTAAATTAATTCAATATAGTCATATCGATAAAAAATTATTGACATCTATCTTAAGTGTGTTTATTCTAACCATTGATAGGCGAGTCTGTTTCCTCAGACCAAAACACTGCCAGACAGAAATGGAGGATCAGCAATGTTACCGATTACGATGGCTTCTGCGGGAGAAAGTATTCTGGTCAAAAAGATTACCGGAAAGGATGACACCAGGCACCATCTGAACGAGCTTGGTCTTGTGGAGGGTGACACAATTACGGTTATTCAGAACAACAACGGCAATCTCATCCTGCAGGTGAAAGACGGCAGAATTGCCCTGGATGAGAAGCTGGCCATGAGGATCCGTTACTGATCCGGGAAGGAGAAACAACATGACATTGAAAGAGGTACCGGTAGGCAGCACATGCAGGGTAGTAAAGCTTCACGGGGAAGGTCCTGTCAAACGCCGCATCATGGATATGGGCATCACGAAGGGCGTGGAGATCTTTGTCAGAAAAGTCGCTCCCCTGGGCGACCCGATGGAACTGAATGTCCGTGGCTATGAGCTCTCCGTGCGAAAAGCCGATGCGGAACTGATCGAAGTGACAGACTAAGGATCATAGATACAATCACAGAATCTTCAGACAAAGTATCTGCTATGACAGAAGAAGGAGTAACGTATGAGTATCAAGATTGCGCTGGCCGGCAATCCGAACAGCGGCAAAACCACCCTGTTCAACAATCTGACCGGTTCCAACCAGTATGTAGGCAACTGGCCGGGTGTTACCGTAGAAAAAAAAGAGGGCAGACTGAAAGGCAATAAGGATGTTATCATCCAGGACCTTCCGGGCATCTATTCTCTGTCCCCCTATACGCTGGAAGAAGTGGTTTCCCGGCAGTATCTGGTAAATGAAAAACCGGATACCATCCTGAATATTGTGGACGGCAGCAATATCGAAAGAAACCTGTATCTGACCACACAGCTGCTGGAGCTGGGGATCCCGACGGTGGTCGCCATCAATATGATGGACATCGTCCGTAAGAATGGGGATACGATCGATACAAAGCAGCTGGAGAAGCAGCTGGGCTGCAAAGTGCTGGAAATGAGCGCTCTGAAGTCGGACGGCGTGCAGGAAGTGGCGAATGCCGTGGTAGTGGCAGCCAGCAACAGAGAGCAGGGAGAACGGCCCCACGTGTTCGAAGGCAGTGTGGAACATGCCATTGCTCATATTGAGGAGTCCATTGAAGATCTGATCAGCGACCGCAGATATCTGCGCTGGTATGCGATCAAAGTCTTTGAACGGGATGAGAAGGTCATGGCGGAGCTGAAACTCTCTCACGGGGTGGCAGCTGAGATCGAGCAGCATATCGTAGACTGCGAGACCGAGATGGATGACGATGCCGAGTCGATCATCACCAACGAGAGATACAACTATATCAGTAAAGTGTGCAAAAATGCACTCAAGAAAAAGAATGCTGCTCACAGCCTGTCTGTTTCCGACAAGATCGATCAGATCGTAACAAACCGGATCCTCGGTCTTCCGATCTTTGCCTGCATCATGTTCCTGATCTATGCGATCGCCATGGGCAGCTGGCCAGTGTCCATCGGTACCAGAGCGACTAATTTTGCCAATGATGTTATCTTTGGAGAATGGATCCCGGGTGCTGTGGATGCACTGCTCGCATCTTTGCATGTGGCACAGGGCACTGCGCTGCACGGACTGATTCAGAACGGTATTGTAGCCGGTGTCGGAGCTGTTCTGGGCTTTATTCCTCAGATGCTGGTCCTGTTCCTGCTGCTGGCGATTCTGGAAGATATCGGATATATGGCAAGAGTAGCATTTGTCATGGACCGTATATTCCGGCAGTTCGGTCTCTCCGGAAAGTCCTTCATCCCCTGCCTGGTCGCAACAGGCTGCGGCGTACCGGGTGTTATGGCGTCCCGTACCATTGAGAACGACCGCGACCGTAAGATGACCATCATGACGACCACATTCATGCCCTGCGGCGCAAAGCTTCCGATCATCGGACTGATCGCAGGTGCCATCTTCGGAGGATCTCCGCTGATTGCAGCTTCCGCTTACTTCATCGGAATCGGATCCATCATCCTGTCAGGTATTATTCTGAAGAAGTTTAAAGCATTCGCAGGAGAGCCTGCCCCCTTTGTAATGGAGCTGCCCGCATACCATGTGCCTTCTGTTGGCAATGTTCTCCGCGCCACCTGGGAGCGTGGCTGGTCCTTCATCAAGCGCGCAGGTTCAGTCATTGTCATTTCCTCAATTATTATCTGGGGTCTCACCTCGTTTGGCAGCATCAACGGTCACTTCGGCATGGTGCAAAAAATGTGGGAGAATCCGGAGATCACGACGGATCAGACGATCACTGATCTGGCAGAGAAGATGAATATTCCGGAAGAGGATGTAACTCCAATGGATGCTTCCCTGCTTGCAAGTGTCGGCAACACAGTTTCTGTCGTGTTCCGTCCGCTCGGATTTGGTTCCTGGAAACCGGCCGTTGCTACAGTAACCGGTCTGGTGGCCAAGGAGCAGGTTGTCAGCACCTTCGGCGTGCTGTACAACTATGATGACTCAGAAGAAGAACTCGGAGAAAACGGTGAACAGATCTGGTCCCGCGTAGCTCTTGACTATACAGCAGCTTCCGCATTCGCATTCATGGTCTTCAATCTTCTGTGCGCACCGTGCTTCGCGGCCATCGGCGCCATCAAGAGAGAAATGAACAATGCGAAATGGACCTGGGCAGCCATCGGTTACATGACAGTCTGGGCATATGCGCTGGCGCTGATCTGCTATCAGATCGGCGGCCTGATCACCGGCGAGCTGGCCTTCGGGATCGGCACGGTTGTGGGCATAGCACTGATTGTGCTGCTGGTTTACCTGCTTATCCGCAGGGGCTATGTACCAAAGGAAGGAAAAAGAAGTCTCACATCAGTAGACGCTGCTATGATGTAAAGCAGTTGGAAAGGGTGTGGTTTTTATGGAAGTGGTTCTGGGAAATGCGATTGCCGTATTGTTAGTGGCTCTACTGGTGGCCGTCTGCGTCAGAGAACTGATTCAGGGACATAAAAGCGGCGGCTGCTCCGGTGGCTGTGCGGGCTGCAGCGGCGGCTGCGCAGGCTGCAGCAGATCTCGCAGCTGCAACACAGCAGACATGACAGCAGGCACTCAGAAAAAAGGCGGCAAACAGCTATGATGAAGACAACTGTAGAGATTGACGGTATGATGTGCCCAATGTGTGAATCACACATCAATGAAGCCATCCGGAAAGCCATGAAAGTAAAAAAAGTCAACGCTTCCCGTAAGAACAAAGAAGCCGTGATCCTCTCGGAAGAGGCCCCCGATCCTGTATTGCTTGCGGAAACCATCCGGCAGACCGGGTATACACCCGGAGAGATACATACAGAAGTATATGAGAAGAAAAGCCTGCTGTCCCGCATGAGATGCAGCATCTGACGACGAAAAAGGGTCTCAGCTACTGCTGAGACCCTTTTTTATGCGGAAAATGGGGTGAGGCGGATACAGAAAAAGGTCCAGTGGACCTTTTTCCCGCCGAACCGACCGACGAGCAGCCTGCTGCGAGGAGACCTTGAACCTGGGTTCAACACCCTTTCTACATAAAAGTGCCTCAGTTACTGCTGAGATCCTTTTTTATGCGGAAGATGGGACTATACAAAGACTTTGTAAGCCAGACAAGAAAACCGGAGGGCTTTCTTGGAAAGATGATGCTGAATGGAATGAATTCGGGCCATGCAAAGATGGCGGACTGGGGGCTGTCTCACCTACCGGAAATGGATCCGGCTGAGGCTGCTGACCTTGGATGCGGTGGCGGACGGAACGCAGGAGAACTCTTGAAAAGATATCCCAAAGCGCATGTGACGGCAGTAGATTATTCCGATTTGTCCGTGGCGAAGGCAACAGAATATAACCGCAGCATGGATCTGCAGTTTGGTGATATACAGGAAACCGCATTGATTACACTTGCAGTCCGCGCGAGCGAAACGAACCGTCCGAATGCGAGGATAAAGGATCAGAAGGCGAAAGAGATCATAGATACGCTCGGAGTGGATGTCAGCAAGTTTGATCCTTTCATGTCCCATGAGGGCGTAGTAGCCAGGACGATCATGTACCGGGATCAGCTGAAGGTTCTGCTTGAGAAATACCCGGAAGCGGTCTGCATCAATCTTGGATGCGGATTTGATGATAAGTTTTCCCAGGTGGACAATGGGAAACTGACATGGTTTGATGTGGATCTTCCGGATCAGATCGCTGTCAGGAGAAAGGTTTATGAGGATCGTGACCGCTGCACGATGCTGGACGGTAATGCCCTGGATGGTTTCTGGACAAGCAGGATCCCAAAGTCGGACATGTACATTGTCATCATGGAAGGCGTGCTCGAATACTTCTCAAAGGAGCAGGTGAAAACCTGCCTGAATATGCTGTGTGACAGTTTTCCTCACGGGTATCTTCTTGCGGAATTGCATACTCCGTTTCTGGAAAAGCACGGAAGCCATCATGATGCGGTCAAGCACACCAGGGCGAGTTTCGGGTGGGGTACAAAAAGCGGAAAAGAATACCTGGAGCTGGAGCCCCGCATGAAACTGGTCTCAGAGAAAAGCTACAACGAAGAGATGAAAAAATACTCCATACGCGGAAAGCTGTTTGCGGTCATCGGAAAGAACATGAATAACCGGCTGGCAGTCTTTCAATGGTAACCGGTTCAGGACAGAGGAAGATGATTTGGACGGCAAAGCAGACTGTCATTGCAGTCGGCAGGAAATACAAGACAGGGAAAATGTTAAGAAGATTCAGATGAGGAGGCTGTTGCGGCTATGGAACAGAAAAACATCAAAATCGGTACACATGGAGAACAGTATGGGAACTGGATGTCAAATCTTGTGTTTTACATTCTGGGAGTCGTAATAGCAGTGGCAGCGTTGCTTGCCGTTCTGTCATTTGCGGTTTTCCGTCTGCCCGTTCTCGGTGTGATCTTCCTGGTTTTGCTGGCTGCGGTGGTGGCAGTCACCTGCTGGTTTGCGTGGATTCGGAAGCAGTACTCCTTTGGAGGCGGGGGAGTGATGGGCAGGGTTCATCAGGTACTGCTGTCCTATCTGGATTTTGACGGCCAGGGAACCCTTCTTGAGGTGGGCTGCGGATCCGGCCCTTTGACGATCCGTGCGGCACTGACATGGCCGGAATGCAGGGCAGTCGGCATCGATTACTGGGGAGCGGTCTGGAATTACAGCAGGCAGCTTTGTGAGAGGAATGCTGCGTCCGAGGGCGTCGGGGACAGGTGTTCGTTTCAGCGTGGAGATGCAAACAAACTCGATTTTCCGGACGAAACCTTTGACGCTGTCATCAGTAATTATGTTTACCATAACATTATGAATGCGTCAGACAAGCATGCGCTTTTGCTTGAAAGTCTCCGCGTCCTGAAAAAAGGCGGTGTGTTTGCCCTGCAGGATGATATGAAGCCGGGCATGTACGGGGACATGGATGCTTTCGTGAAAGAGCTGAAGGATGCCGGATATCGGGAGGTGCGCCTGATCGACACGTCAGAGGAGATCTTCGGGAGCAAATCCAAAGCGAAGATGCTGGGACTGGGATCATCCGCGGCCCTGGTCGGAAGGAAATAGGCTTAATCGACGGAACTGATATATGTGGAGGTTATGATGAAGGCGGATTATAAGAACTGGGTTCCAAAGGGAATGATCTATGGGCTCGTTGCCGGGACGGGTGCTCTCGGCGCAGGACTTGCGGCGGCGCTTGTACTGACAAAGGACGCTCCTGCACCGGTGAGGATAGGGGTAAATGCTGTCCTGGGACTGGGAACAGCAGCATGCGGGAAGGCAGCGCAGTGGTCGGTTTATGCCTATAATCAGTTTTCCTACAATGGGAAGCGCCGGATGTCAAAACAGATCATCGAGGGAATTGCAGAGTATGTAATTCTTCCGGAAGGCGGAACGGGGCTTGATGTAGGCTGCGGAAGCGGGGCGCTTACCATTGCCTGCGCAAAGAGAAACCCGGAAGCCGGGATGGTCGGTGTCGACCGCTGGGGAAAGGAATATGCGTCCTTCTCAAAACAGCTCTGCGAGAGCAACTCAAGAGCGGAGGGTGTGGACAATACAAGCTTTGTGCAGGGCGATGCCATACACCTGGATTTTGAGGACGGGACTTTTGATGCTGTCACCAGCAACTATGTCTATCACAATATCGCGGGAGTCAGCAAGCAGGAACCGCTGCTTGAAACGCTTCGGGTTCTGAAAAAGGGCGGCACATTTGCCATCCACGACATCATGTCGGAGGGAAGGTACGGGGATATGCAGGCGTTTGTGGATATACTCAGGAAAAAGGGGTACGAAAAGGTGCATCTTATCCCTACGGATGACGGACTGTTCATGACCAAAACTGAGGGAAAGCGGCTGATGCTGACGGGATCTACACTCCTTGTCGGAAGGAAATAACACAGAAGTGGTATTTATGGAGCAGAGGAAATGATAATTCTGCAGCTTGCCCTGTTCTGCGTTCTCTTTTCGCTGATGGTGAAGCTTGGTGTAGGGGATAATGCGCTGAATGGTCTTTATTTCTATCCGAAGCCTGTACAGGAAAGGGCTTATGAGATCGGTCTGACGGACCTGAAGACTGTTTCGAGGAAGAGAAAACGGTTCATGATCCTGTTCTTTCTCGCCATGCTTACAGCTCTGGTAATGATCATTGGACTTTGGAACAGGATCCGGACTTTCCGGGAAGCATATTTTCAGGCGCTTGTGTTCCTTGAAGTCATGAACTGGTTTGACGGCATAGAGTTCCCTCGCTTTCTTCAGGATCGCTGCCGTGAGTTCAGCTGTCAGTTTCCGGATCTTTTCACGGATCAGATTCCGTTCCCTTACTTCCCGGTTGATCTGACAGCGGTCGGCGGTCATGCCTGTGAGTTCCATGTTCCTGGCAGTCACGCCCTCATGAATGGTGGGTTCCTGGTCCAGCCCCTGCCTTGCGTAAGAGCGGTGGTCAATCTGCTGTTCCTTTTCCAGGTACAGGTTGCAGTGCTGCGCCCAGGATGCCCTCCACTTTTCAGCGTTCTGCCTGTCATTCCAGTCGTTGGCCGGAATGGTGACTTTCTCCCAGAGGTATTCCGTTCCCTTGCCTTTCCGGATCCGCGATTTCTGCTCCCCGTTACCGTCAAGCTGCGGGATGCGATACTGTGAAGTGTGTTCCCGGTCTTTTGGATCATAGGAGGGCAGAGACGGGTCAAATACAGCTCTCCCTTTCGCGTCCCTGGTGTTTGCAAAAACGGTTTTCGTTTTCGCCTGCCACTGCTCATGCTCATCGAACCCGCGCACCGTTAGCATGATATGTGCGTGTGGGTTGCCGTCGTCTTTGTCGTGAAGCGACCAGTCGGCGATCATTCCTTCCGAAACGAAGTTCTCCTGAATGTAATTCCGGATGCATTCGATCTGCTGGGGTCGTGTCATCTCAACCGGAAATGCGACTTCCACTTCCCGGGCAAGCTGAGCGTCAGATCTCCGTTCTGTTTTCTGCACTTCGTTCCAGAGAACCTGGCGATTCCGGAATGCTGACGGTACATGCTCAGGAAGCAGGATTTCGCTCATGACGACACCGCTTTTTCTGGTGAAGTCATGCAGCATTCCGGTTTCATCATTCAGCAGCTTTTCACCGGCACGGTATGCGGCGGACGCTACCGCAGACCGGCCGGATGAGCGGCTGATGATCTTGATGGAGCAGTGGTAGATGGACATGTTTCGTTCTCCGTTTTTTGAATCACTCCTGCCGTGAAACAGTATGCCGGTTCGGATAGAAGTGATTTGCTGTACTGACATACTGTCCGTGGAGGAGTGCTGTCTGTGGTGGTTGCAGTCTGTGAGGATCATGCATCTGTAAAGGGCGCTGTCCGCGCAGGACTGCCCTCCGCACAGGAGCACCGTCTGCGGAAGACTGCCCTCCGCACAGGAGCACCGTCTGCGGAAGACTGCCCTCCGCACAGGAGTGCCATCCGCGCAGGATTGCCCTCTGCACAGGAGCGCTGTCCGCGCAGGACCGGTTCCAAAGGCGGCGCCTTTGCTTTGCTCCGAAGGAGCAAAGGGGCAGTCCCATGGACGGCCCGGCCTCGCAGAGCGCGCTTATGAATGTGGGCTCCGCCCACATATAAGTGCGCCCTTACAAGTAAGGGAGGAGGCCAAAAAAAGACAAACCATGCGAGGGCTTTCAAGTGCCTGCCGTTGGTTCCGCAGACATTGCCTTGGAGAAGTAGTGTCCTCTGGTTTCCTGGCTTTCCAGAAACCGCTTCAGTTTTGGGAGGTCATATTCCTCGATCGGTTTACCAAGGATCTTCTCCACTTCCGCGCCGATCATGATCAGCCGCCTGGTTCTGGCCTTACGGTTTTCAGCGGCCTCCTTTTTCTGGAGCTGCCTTTTTAAAGCACTCATCTGAGCCTGCTTTTTTTCGATGTCAGCGATCTTCTCGCTGGTAGTTTTTCTTGCTGCCATAGCGAATGTCTCCTTTCGATTTGATTTGGATTCTCAGAGTATCGTCTGTCTGTACTCTGAGAATCCGGATCGTTGTTGTTGCCTCTGCTTCTGTGAACGCTGTCATTTCCTATGACATGGAATATGGATGCCCCCGCAGTGATTTCAGATAATCGTCGTGAATGTTTGCCTGAGTCTCCATTGTGTTTGTCATGGATTCTGAGAACAGTGTGGAGACAAGGTAGGAATACATATTGTGGATATTCAGATCCTGATCAATGATTCGTTCCAGCACACTTGCGACATGATCGTATGTGAGCTTGAGGAATTGAGTCTTAACTGTACTCCATGGTCGGGTTTCTCCTTTGATACTGATCTCGTTTCGTGGATAGCAGACCATGTCGCATATCACATCATAGATTTCCTGAACCATCTTGACTTCTGTGTCATCCTTCTGTCTGGCGGCATCCAGCAGCCAGTCCAGATGAATGTTTTCTGCGATCAAATCCTTGTACTGAAGGATCTGACGTTCTTCTTCCGTCTGTCCGTCGCTCAGGTATTGTTGGTTCTGATGGATGGATTTGACATGATCATTAATAGATGTCATGTTTTTATGGTCAGTATGAGATCCCGCTGTATTCTCCGCGACGGTTGATCCGGTCTGGGGATTCCGTCCCGGGTTTTCCAATATGGAATTACCGTGCCGGGTTTCCCGTAACGGAGAAGCCGTCGTGGACTTCCTCTCGGTAAACACCTCAAGCTCTGACACGAATTCCCCGGCGCTGTTCCTGGACTTTGTGATGCTCAGATATCTCAGCGACTCCAGTCGCTTCAAAGAACCACTGATCGCGTCCTTCCCGTCGGGGAGAATTCTGCTTAATCCTGCTATGCTGAAGTGCCATCCGTTCGGAAGTGAGCAGAGGGTGCAGAGTAAGCCGCGGTCTTTCAGATTCAGCTCTTCATCGCGCAGGATATTGTTGCTGATCATCGTAAAGTTTCCCTGTGTTCTGTTTACCAAAACCGCCAATTGATTCACCTCCTTCCGATTGCGTTCAGAAAGAGACTGTGATACATTGAATGTGCGTGTAAGTGTATCAGGAAGTCTTTTCTGAACACTGGGGGCAGTCGTTCATGGCTGCCCCTTTTCTACTTTGCTGCAAATGCTTCCGCGGCGTTGCGCAGATCTCTGCCATCGTTGATCCGCAGGAAGTTGTCCAATGTGTCTGTCCGGATCAGAATCTTCCGACCGATCCGGAGGACCGGAAGCTTCTGGGATCTGATCAGTTCCCGAAGTGTGTTTCTCCCGATACCGGTGTAGGCGGAAGCGTCTTCGACAGACATTGCCACTTTATCACGCAACATGACACACCTCCTTTCTGGTGCATAAAGCAACCATAATTTTGATTTGCAGTATAATATGCTCACGTTAATTAGTCAAGCGTGACGCGACAAAATAAATCTTATGAAGACGCATCTTGCAACGACTCGTGTTATATGATATCTTGAACAGGAAAGCGAGGTACTGAATATGCTTGATTCAGAACAAAGAAAGCAGATCGGTGCGAGGATAAAGCAAAGAAGACTCGAACTGGATCTTCCAATGCAGTATGTGGCTGATCAGATGGGTGTGAATAAGTCGACGGTGCAGCGCTATGAGAGCGGCACGATCGACAACACGAAGAAGATGGTACTGGAAGGACTTTCCAGGGTACTTGACGTTACTCCGGAATGGCTGCTCGGAGAGACGGATAAACTTGATCCCGAAGTGACAGATGCTCTGGAGATCAGAATCCGTGACAGCTATCAGAGAATACAGTCGTCATTCCCGCTGAAGCTGAAAACGATAGATGCTGACTTTGCCAAGACCCTGCTCCTATATTTGCTGGAGTCCTTCGAGGACCTGATTACGAGTTTTGAAAATGCAGATGAAAGATGCTCGAATGTCAAGCGATACAGGAGGATTGCTGTTGAGCTTGGTTTAGACTCTGAGGAAGAGCTTAAGAACTTACTATATCATCGGGAAATCAAACATACTGTAAATGAACTCAGGGATGCCAGTGATGTTCTTGATCGCTATCCATCTGATCCGGGTGGAGCTTTTGACAAATTGAAAAACCTGCTTCGGTACCTCCCGGCGGAAATATGGTTATAAAGAATGGAGTCCTGATACACTTACACGCAAACAAGGTATTGGACTCCGGAAAGAAAGGAGATCCAATGTCAAAAAAAGACACGTCCTTTCAGAACGGGAACGTTCGCAAGAAAGGAAGCAAGTGGTACTATCGGTTCCGGATCCGTGAAGATGACGGAAGCTGGAAGATGCATGAATTCAGAGGGGGTGAGACGAAAAGAGAAACCGAGGCTATGCTGAAGCAGGCCTTGGAGGATTACAATAATGAGGGGCGGATCATCAGTCCCGGTGAGTTGACGGTCAATGAATTAGGGAATCTGTGGTATTCCGATGAGGTGGATCACAGTGTGATGTCAACAAACGGGAAATATGATTACGAGAATGTCCTGCGTCATATCCGGGAGCATCCTCTTGGCGCGACAAAGCTGTGCGACGTAACCATTGAACAGCTGCAATCTTATGTGGACGAGAAATATTATGGCGAATTTGATGAGAACGGAGTGCAGCTGAAGCATGCTTACTCCGACAGCCATATGCGAAAGCAGTTTCACGTTTTGGAGAGTATGTTCAAGTATGCGGTTTACCCAAAGCGGATCATGCGGGAGAACATCATGCAGTATGTCAAGCGAAGGAAGAAGCTCAAAGAGGTAGACCTGTTTGAGGAGGTCGAATCGCCGGTAGAGACCATCTCCCCGGAGGAATATGAGCTTCTCGAAAACATGCTTGCGCATCATGAGAGCGATTCGTATCTGCTGCTTCCGGTTCAGATTGCCTACCATACCGGCATGCGCGCGGGCGAGGTATGCGGCTTGACCTGGCAGGATATTGACCTGAAAAACCTGCGTCTGTGGGTACGGCGATCCATGTATTACGACAAGAATACGAAGTGCTGGGAGTTAAAGGTACCCAAGAGCAAAAAGTTCAGGGTGATCGATTTCGGCGAAAGCCTGGCGGAGATTCTCCGAAACGCCCGGAAGAAACAGCTTGAAGAGATGATGGAGAACGGGCCGTTTTATCAGAAGCATTTCTTCCAGGTACGGGAGATCAAAGGACAGCAGCATTATCAGATCTTCACTGATCTTGGGAGCGGTGTTCCCCAGAACGCAAGCAGGAGTACCAAAGGCAGGTTCGTTGGACAGCACAGCCCCGATGTGGAGCTTACTCCGGTCCAGTTTGTATGTACCAAGCCGATGGGAGAATTGATGACGACCCAGACGCTTAAGTGGTGTAACAAGCTTGTCCACCGTGAGCTTCCGACATTGGCACATTTTCATTTTCATGAACTTCGCCATACGTTCGCGTCCACGTTGGTGTTAAACGGGGCAGACATCAAGGACGTGCAGGAGCTTATGGGGCATTCGGATATTCGTATAACTCTGAATACTTATACACATTCCACATCATGCTCCAGAAAGCATGCAGCGGCTATATTTGAAAAAGCTATTGCAAAATGATAGATAGTTATAAAAATCTGCTACAGTGCGGGTGCAACTAATGTTTCTTCCCACAAGTTGTGGGAAGATTTGTGGGAAGAATCAAGGTTTTACGAATTATTGCGCTGCTTCAGATGACTCAAGAACCTGAAGATTGTCCTGTTTAGAAACGGCTGGGAGAAACGAACAGAAAGCCTGCAAAGCCGCATAGGGGCAGGATTTGCGTGGGATTATGGGAACATAAAAAGAAGCACCAACCCCACGCCTTCTGCGTAAAATCGGTACTCCCTCCGTGCACCCTCAGGGGCTCGAACCCTGGACACCCTGATTAAGAGTCAGGTGCTCTACCAACTGAGCTAAGGGTGCTTC
>Ga0256405_10005280_pt1 | contig 22674 bp, 16 predicted proteins | sample RumenRJG_02DNA_FD_189096 | JGI IMG/M metagenome (GOLD analysis project Ga0256405, IMG submission 189096) | Bovine rumen microbial communities from Lethbridge, Alberta, Canada - RJG_02 | ecosystem: Host-associated > Mammals > Digestive system > Stomach > Rumen | place: Canada: Alberta... | reverse complement strand
CCGTTTTTAAGGACAGTCATTGACATAGTCCCTGAAGGATTTGCCTGCACTTGTAAGAGATTATGCAATCTCGTCACAAGTGCAAAAATTAGTGTTCGTTACGTTAAAAAATGAATGATATATTACAGTAGTAGTTTTCATCGTCCCAGGTCAGGCACCATGGAGAAACCTCGTACAGATCGCCGTTTTTCTTGGGAACGAGCTGCTTCTTCACATTCCAGGCACAGTACTGGAAGCGGATCTTTTTGTTTTCCGCAATAGAAGAGTGGATGATGTCGACGTTTGCATAGACCCTCTCATTGTCTGTCTTGGCCCGATTGTGAACGTAAACCTGGCGCTGAAGCCGGGCGGCGTTTTCAACGCCAGCAAGTCCCTCCAGTTTTCTGATCAGCTGGTCCGTCTTGCTTCTTGTGATAAATTTGGAGGATTGTACTGCGTCCACGAGTAGTTTCAGTTCTGGAAGGCTGAAAATTCGTTCCTCCATGTAGTAGCCATGATTGTTTCCTTTGACCTGTTTGATCTTGAAACCGGCATGGATGAGCGCATCGACATTGGAATAAATGGTTCTCCTGTCGCAGGAACATTGATAGTCATCCTGCAGGATCCGGATCAGATCCTGGGAGTTCAGGATATGTTGTCTGTCCGTGCGCGTCCATAGTATTTTCAGAAGACAAAGGAGTTTCTGCTTGTCATTGTTCACCATATCAGTGATCCCCTTTCCTTCAAATCAATGCAGCCTGCAACAACATCTGTCTATTCCGATAAATCAACAGATCAACAAATGCATAACCGATTACCGGTCAGTTCTCACTTTGGACCACGGTGGTCCAAAGTTTATTTGGATTCATTTGTGTCTGTCCCGCCGGATATGCTCAGTAGATCTGCCTCCAGTTCCTCGAAATCATATTCCTGCCGGAGACTGAAATCATTAAATGTGTTTTGATATCTACCGCGTTTGGTGCCGTACTGACTGACAGCAGCACCACGTATTTTACGATCGAGCCAGGCTTTTACGAAAGCGTGCATGCCTCGCTCGGTTTTTCGCCGGTCAGGGTTTTTCTGAAACCATTCTTCAATGCGGCGCAGTTCTCCGGTCAGATCTGCATCAGGGTAGGAAGTGCTCCATTGCAGGATCTCTTTTTTTGATGGTCTCCATTCTTTTCCGGTGATAAGCAAGATGGACGGCAGATTTCTATATTGCAGGTTTTCACTATCCCTGTTTGAAGATGTCTTACTCATGGACATGTTCATCATTATCATGCTCCTGCATCTCCGAGATCCCAATTCTTCGGGACAATTCCCTGTTTCGCTCCAGCATGTTCCAGATAGCATCCTGTGAAAAAACACCACGCTTCAATTTTTCGGAAATATATCGGCCTCATCCATGGCATAGTCGTCCTTCCATTGCTGGCTTCTCATTTCTCCATTCTGATCCGGCAGGGTAAAAGCCTGTGCTTTTGTTCCGATTGCTTACATTTCATGTCCTTTCTGGCGTCAAACAAATCTGGTCCATTCCTATCTGTTTATGGTCCATATACCCGTCATCTTGATCCCATACGCCTTAGGATGCCATGTACCGATTTATGGTATCCGCTATAGGAAGCACTACTATATGCCTTGTACAATCTCATTTCTTATTCAATAATCCTCATCGTTTTGGTATCAAGTTTTGTCCCTATGCGTGTAAAAGATTCTCCATTCGAAAATCTTTGCTCAAATATATAGACGCCGACAAATCTATACTTGTTATCTCCTTCGAAGCGGGCAAAGATGATACGCTTATTTTTATCGGGTTCTCCGCCCGAATAAGGATAATCCGGGTTGTCTATCTGCGTTATAGTATCACCATTTTCGGAAATAATATTTACCCAACCCCAATATTGGTCAGATGACAGATATTGGCTGCCAACTCTTTTTGCGATTCGAGGAAACCAGACAGCAAACCCATTATCGAGATTCTTATATGCTTTTTGAAATTGTACATAATGATATCCAAAACATGAATTAAGAGCTTCAGCATGTGTATAAAAAGATGAATTCAAATCAATGATTCTCCCAGTATAAGCTTGCAATTCTCCCATGGTCCTGGAGGAGGATCTATTTCCTGTTTGCTTTCTGTTCGTATTATTTGCAGCAGAAGCCGTCAATTTCCTATCTGCCTCTTGCTTTGCACGAAGCTTTTTCTTTTCTTCATCCTCTTTCTGTTGTCGAGCTGCTTCTTCTTTCAATATCTCTGACATTAAAGGTTCTTCATCTATCCGCAGATAAGAAATAAACGCCTGAGGAAATTGATATTTTTTCAGTTCTCCTGAATCAAAGAGTACCTGTATCTGCTTATCATTAGCAGATACTATTTTTCCAACACCGTAACTAATGTGTGTCACGCCATGCCCAATTATTTTTGATATATCCATTTAAGCCTCCATTTAACAAATCATCCTTGTCAGGGTGATTCCATAGAGAGTAATCTCTTTTTCCAGGGACTTCGCTACGGATGAAAATGATGATACTATCTTTATGTCTTCTATAACTGATTGATCAGCTTGTCTCTCAACGTTTCCATACTGCTTGCTATATTGGCTACGTCCACAAAGAACAGGTGTACATTTACACCATCTCTACTTGAAAAGCTTATATCGCTATGGTCTCTTATATCTGGATTGAGGGGGTACAGGAGCCAGACCTCCGGAATCCTTGGGCTGTCGGATGTTTCATATTTCTTAGAATATGCATACATCTGATACATATCAGCCTGTGAGATCCCATAATTCAGCCTTGGCTTATTAACCAAGTTTTTCCACTTGGCATCCAGAATGATTTTAGAGCCGTCATCTCTTTCTATAACGATGTCTGGACGCAGAGCGAAGCGTCTGGGGGAGTCAAAAAGATAAAATCCTTTGTCCTGACTTGTAATACTCCAATCCAGATCCGACAATGCCTTACGCAACTGTTGTGTCACATATGATTCGAATACCTTCTCCATCTGGAACAACAAAGCTCTAGCAGTAGTATGGCCTGAAAACGTTGTAAAACTCTTGTTAAAAAGAAAGATTTTAGACCATTGCATTATGATATCGTAATCTTTTGTGTTTCGATCTATTACAACATGAGAAAAATCTTTCTCATAATTTGAAGATGGATGAACAAGTTCGAAGAACGCCAGTAGTTGACGAATCTCCTTCTGGTTTTCTGCCAGGGACGTGATGGAATTAAGTTTGAGCAAAGTAGATTTTATAAGGCGGTTTTCTGCACGATCAGTCAGGTATTCATCGTACTGCATGAAAAATCTTTCTCTATGCGTAGCATTTCGCCTAATATGTTCATTAATCAGTAGCTTTCCTCTAAAAAACTGCAAATTGTTCTGTTGGGGGATGTACGCCGATTTTAAGCCATGCTTAACTAGGGAACGAACTTCCTGCAGGTATAGATTGATAAAAATCTCATACAATGGCATCCTGCCCACATTAAGACTGGCTTCATTGAACACCTTACTTGGAAAATCCCGCATGCTCCTGAGCATTTTCAAAAACACTCGCTTTGTCTCTTTATTACCATTATCAGTGTTGCTTCCAAAGTCTATTTTGGGTAAAATTTCGATCTGATATCCACTTTTAAGCTGGATAAGTCCTACAAAACTATTGACAGATACAACATCACCGACTTTCCGGCGATATCCAATCTTTAAAAACTCCAAAGCATCTGCATGGTCTTCATCTGCCTCATAATCATGTATAAAGTCCAGTAGTTCCTGGAAGGCTGCTTCCGGAAGATATGCATATTCTGATTTAAAATCTCTATTACAGGATATTCTATCAAATTCCCTAACTTCCAGGAGCTTTTCCATTTCAGATGCCTCTTCCAATGCGTTTATAACTCTCAACCTTCAAAAACGCATCTCTTTGAATCTCGAACTTCTTTTCAGAAAGACCAAGATCTGTATTACCCTTAAACAAGTCTCTTTCCTTCACTGGACTGTCTTTAATGAATTTGTATTCATCAGGTTTATCATTATCCCCCAATACAAGTTGAATTTTTTCATAGTCCTCATAAAAGTACTCTTGAAGAAGGGGAATAACATTCTTTTCAAATATTCCAGAAAGAGCCTCAATCGCTGGTTCATTTGCAAGTCGTGTAAAGAATGCATGACCGATTGTATGCTCCCTGTCAAACAGGTACTCTATCCTGTCATTAATCACTTCAAGCATTCGTGCTATATTCAAGTTCTGTCCTTCAATATTGACAGATCCAGCATTCATTTTAACCAGGATATCCGGATCAGGCATCATCTCGATAAAAGAAAACCTTCTGCGGAGAGCCGTATCCATCAGTGCAATCGATCTGTCAGCCGTATTCATTGTTCCCAACAGATAGACATTGTCTGGAACGGAAAAAGATTCTCCAGAATATGGCAGAATTGCCTGCATTTCTTCTTTGGCACCTTCTCTTTTTGTTTCTTCGATGAGAGTAATCAACTCACCGAATATCTTAGAGATATTCCCCCTATTGATTTCATCAATTATAAGAACATAGCGGTTAGTTTCTTCTTCTATCTTACCGGGCACTGTTACCGAAGCATTTCCCGACGCCTTTTCCAAAGCCTTTTCGATTGTATCAACGATATCTGAAGTGCTAATTCCTACAATTCGCTGTATTCCACGTCGGCGGCTTATAGCCTTTAAACCAAGTAACGCTTCAAGCACAAAATAGATATGTTCATTATTCCATTTAATCTGCCGCTCCCAGAATGCACAATTATTCTCTATTTCTTCATAATATTCCGGGTAGTTGTCTTCTACGATTCCGACATTGTCAAATTTTCCATCTATTCCAATAAAAGATAGTACAATATCCCCTTTTCTCATTTTCTTCAGGTCCTTGTACTTTGACTCATTAGGATCAATCTTATCAAGTGCATCGGAGGTGCCCTTAAACCTCAACGCGCCATCATTAAAACATGCCTTTTTCCCAACAATGGTCGACTCATCCTCAAGCCATACAAGCCAAACATCCGTATCTTCATCGTATGGAATCTTTCCTTCTCTGTCTGATTTTGCTCGCTGGCAAAGACTCTTGAAAATGCCATCTCTGATAACATATTGAAGATCCCTATTTTGGTGATGAGAACCCTCTCTATTTGTAAGCGCAGGACGAATTCCTTCAATAAACTCCTCATACCCATAAGACTGATGAAATGTTGTGAATGCGATTCTTCCAGCCTTTTCAAGTACATGATATCGGAAAAGGATGTCCTCATAAGGCTCTTTTTCTACCTCAGAAACAGTTCTTCCCTCACAGATTGCTACAGCATAAATAACTGAATGATACGTCTTTCCTGTTCCTGGAGGACCATACAGTATTAGATTGTGATCAAAGTCAACCATATTCTCAGCCTCCTTGACAAAGAACCCATCTCTTTCCAACATTTCAACAGCATCCCGCGTTGGATCTTTGAGACGATATACATACTCAGTCTCTGCATCCACGATCTTCTTTTCTCTGTCAAACAGTAATGGCCAATATGTGGGCGTCCCATCCTTTTCATGCGATTTACACCCTGTTGCATAAATGATGTTAATGGCGATTTTTGAAAAGCTGCTCAAATACTGTCCGACTGATTTCCGATATCTTCGCTTTAATTGCTTACAGGAAGCGGCCCGGTCGGGCATCCTGTATAGGTCGTATAAAGACTCCACCCATTCTCTGTGAATTGTTTTCCCATCCTGGAATAGATGGTATAGCTCATCCGCAGTAACCTCTCGAATAAACTTCTCCGGCTCCTCCACGGTTAAGCTATCCGGCTTCGGAAGATTTTTATCATATGCAAACAGCAATCTGTAATCATAGATCGGACTATTTGAAGTAGTTTTCTTTCCGGTTTTTGTTGGATTTTGTTCAGTTCGGCTGATTTCCAGCATATTATGTGCACTATTTTGAAGAATTTCTTTTGCCGCAACATTTAGACAGAAGGTCACCCCATCTGAACTACCTGATTTTGATTCAATATTGGCATTGAGAAAAACACCATCCCCATAAGTCAATGAAATATTACAAGGGAATTCCTTATTTACTTTTGCTGTCACATCAACTTCAAAAAACTTTTGAACTTCCTCGGGTAAGTCAACACCTTGGTCTTGGAATAGTGCTTCATGTATAGGTATCCGAACCGTATTTTTATTCACGATATACCATGAGCCATATTTCCCGGGTATCGTCGCCGTTGATGCATTACTTCGATTCCTTTTTGACATAGCGAGCCTCTTATATTACAAACCAAACTGTTGACAACCATCATAGGGCTTTGCGTATTTGTTTAAACATATAACGATACAAGATATCGCCAAGTTTTTGTTATCGGTTTGGCAATGCTTAACTATCAATTAAGGAAGTCTTTCAGTTTTCGTTTTCTTATAGGATGTGATAGCTTTGTTATAGCCTTTTTCTCTATCTGCCTAATCCTTTCTCTGGTAAGGCCAAACTTCTTTCCTACCTCTTCTAACGTTTTGTCAACACTATCTTCAAAGCCGTATCTCTCTTTGAGAACTTCCTTCTCCCTATTTGTTATTTCTCCCATTAGGGCTTCAAGAGTCTCTCTTAGTTCTCTCAGTTTAATCTTCTCATATACATCATCATTCCAATAGAAGGTATCTGTATTTCGGAAAGCATTCTGTTGTATATTGCAATCTGTCATTTCTTTTAAAGCATCATCCTGAATATCATCCTTTTCGATGTTGTTTAAAAATATTTTATAGATAGTATCAAATGATTCGACTGGCATCGACTGATTGATTATATCCTCTGCCTGATCAATTCCACATCCAAGCCGATTCTGGATCAGTTTTCTGGCATCCAAATCCATCCATATATCAGAATTCAAATATCCATTTTCCTTTAAAATCGGATACATTATGAAATAGCCTTCCTTTTTATGAAAAGGATAGTATACCTCAGGCCTTTGAGTTACTTGCGTACGGCTTATATTTTGCAATATCCACAGTGAAGCATATGACCCAAAAGGACCACTTGAATCGGGGTCATATCTATCTACTGCTGTTATTAACCCGATGCAGGCTTCCTGCAAAGTGTCAGCAATCTCACAATCATATGTTTCAGCTCTTTGAAGCGCAATACGCACGGCAAACCTCAAATGCATCTGTATCACTCGCTCACGAGCATATCTGTTTCCCTCCTGGACCTGATATTTCAGCTGATCCATCTCATGTGCCTGAGGTGGAACAATGGCCCGGATCGAATTTACAAAATCTTCTAATCCAGGATCAAGCTCAATAACTCTGTTAAATACATCCTCATAGTCTATTTGCGCATAATCATTGTAATCATCTTCTGATTGTGAACTGGATGCATTAGTTACCGGTTCATCATCATATATAAGAATCCCTCGAGTTGCAATGGAGCCTGAAAGATAGTCTACATCTCTGATAGATAGATCCCATTTATCAGCCACATCATAAATATCATCAAAAACCAGGAATCCCTTTTTAGATGATAGTTGCATTAAATATTCTAGAGCACTATCAATACCATTCTTACTCTCCATTGGCTCTATTCTCACTTTTCGGTAAGGAGTTGTTTCAAGGTATTTCCGTTTGAATCCAGCCAAACAATATTTCCATTAACTGAATTTCCTATCAAAACCTTTGCGGCCGTCGATGGGCTACCAAACTGAACATCTTCCGTCAAAAGTCCATTTTTCATTTTTCCAAATTGAATGAGCTCACGGCGCTTGTTATCTATGGCCGCTGTACAAGAAGAAGTGACAACCTCATTGTACTCTGACCCTTTATAAACAATAAAGCCCTTAGGCACAACCATTCTTCCAGTTGCTTTTAAAGCCTTGTATTTCAGAAACAAAAGCGTTCCGGTGGGATGGCCCCGTTTCCTGGTCTGGTTTAAACCCGGCCCCTTTTTTATTGTATCAGGCACGTCATCATAGATTTCCACTCCTGATGACAACAGGCAATTTGTCAGCCGATCAACCTCATTAAGTGATAGACCCTCGGTACCTCTTTCCAAATCATCAAAGAGCAAATACCCTCTTTTTTGTGACATGGTTTTTAATGCCATAAAGGCTATGTCTATTTCGTTGTAACTCATTTAATCATCTCGTTCTTACTTATGATTTCTTTACACATAGGTGAAGAATATCATCGCTGGTGATTTCGCTGTTGAATCGGTCGTTAAACTCATCGATAAACTCATAAAGTCTATTTGCGAAAGCCTCAGGAGTACTTTCACCTTCTATCAGCTTTTCATAAAGAACATCTATACCACCTCTAACGTAGCTATTAAAACGTTCTTCATCAGCCGGATCCTGTCCATAATGTCTGAAAGCCTTATCAATTCGTTTTTCTTCATCCGGCTCATAGTTTGCATCAAGCAGCATAATGAGCCAGAAGTTATACTGTAATTCGTCGCTAGAATAAATCACACGATCACCCATGACATTTTGATTATATACCTGACCAGTCTCTGGATTTTTAGTATCATCAAGGTCTGCAGTTCTTCCGTATAAAAACCCGATCAGAGGTGCATTCGCATAGACATCTACATTACGATCTATCAACTTTGCTTTACTTAATTCATCGAATACCCCTGTAAGCTGATCCACACGAAGAGCGTGCCTACCCTTAAACCTATATTGTTTATCAAACATGGCGCTCCTCCTTATACCAAAATGGTCTCAAACTCGTTCTTCTTGTCAAACTGGTGTCTGCTACCTATCCTGTTACCCATATAATCCTCAGCCAGCTCACCATCTGTATCTTTGATAAAAATGATAACCTGCTCAGCCGTCTCCGGTAAAGCCTCGCATATTGTCTTGATTCTTCTCTTGTCAAATGCAGACAACGGTGCATCCATTACTAGCGGATATGGCTCAGATGAAAGCAGCTTCGCATCGTCATCACGTGCATTACGATTTTCTCTCGCCATTTTAATAATGCCGGTAATAAACGCAAAAATCACTGAAATGCTCTGCGCTGTAGAAGTCTCTACATCACCCTCGTAATCATTAGCTTGAACTGTGATGTGATATTTTGAATCTATTGTTAATGACAAGCCGCCTTCATAAATCTGCCTAAAAATGTCATTAATCGTATCCTGCAAGCGATTACGAATCTCTTCTTCACTTGTTCGGTATACATTTTCTAACTCTTCATAAATCCTTTTAGCATATGTCAGATACATCTGAGTCTTTCTGTTCTTTTCATCAAGCAAGGTCAGATTCTGTCTCTCTGTATCTGCACGTTCACGCTCTTTCTCAAGACCACCACGCTCTATATTCAGCTTGTCTCTATCGGTATTACACTTATTGATTGTTTTGATGCAAATCTGAATCTCATTATTTATTGCACGGACTTTTTCGCTAACATTTTCTCCGCTAAGCTTTGCTTCAATCTTGTGGAGATCATCAGTCTTGTCCATAATATCATCACTCTGCTGGCTTGCGGTCGCAAGATTTTCCTGCATCTGTTCAAGCAAATCCTGAAGTGCACCGGCTCTACGTTTGGATTCCTTCTTAAAATCTGCCACATATGTACTGAGTGACTTTGGTGGAATGACATCAAGCAAAGATTTCACATTATTATAAGGTACAGACCCCTCATCCAGATGGGTACCACAAATGCAAACCTTCTGTCTGAGCAAATACAAAATAGTTTTGTCTCGAATAAAAGGAATGTCTTTACCGGAATAATCATGTCTTGACAATACTTCCAAGGCCCTTTTAATCAAAGAGAGTGAAAAAAATGAACTCATTGAAGCATTGAAATCCTTGCACATTGTCTTATAAACTGTGGCTCTCAAACGAGTAATATTTTCAATCTGCTTCTGCAAGCTTTCTTTTTCTTTCTGTAGTTTTTCACCTTCAGAATACTGTTTCAGTTCTATGACTTTTTCTGATTTTCTGGTCTCAGCAGCTGCTATCTGTGCATCAAGTTCTTCTAAAGTCGTGTCAATCTCTGCCAATCTTGTATTGCACTTATCTATTTTTGCAGAGTATTCTTGTATCTTACTGTTGCTCTTTGAGTCAAAGCTCTTCTCATAACTTCCAATTACGCTCAGACTGCTTCTCGGATTAAAATGACCTATAGCGCTAATCATAGCATTGAGACCCAAAAGTCCTTTTACCGCCTCGGCAAAGTCTGTTGCCTTCTTACCAGTAGATATATCCTTACTCATCTTCTCGATGCGTTCTCCATCAAAGAAGAAGTATCTGGACAGTTCTTTAGGTAATATACTTTTAACCTCTGCCTCGCACTGGGACTTTTTAATGTATGATGTATTGCCGCTAGTATCCTTTACTGCAATGTCAAAAACGGTATTATCCCCTTTTACATTGTTTGAATAGTCCTTGCGATATACCTGCTCTCTTATGAGCGTGTAATCCACCTCACCATGTCTAAGAGCCAAAGTTACACGAACTTTCTCCTCTGAACCGGGAGTCATTCTTGTGGCCACCATCTTATTCAGAATAACCTTATCAGAGAACTCTGTTTCTCCATACATGCACCAGAAAAATGCCTGAGCAAACGTAGTTTTGCCTGTTCCGTTTTCGCCAATAATGATGGTTACGTTTTTACCACCTTCCCCTTTAGCAAAATCGATAGACTCATCTCGGAACTGTCGGAAGTTTTCAAGTTTTATTGATTTAAGTAACATTGCACTTCCTCCTCAATTTTTTTCTTAATCCATGCCACCATTTGAGAATCATTCATAGTTCTCGTTTTCAGATTCATGTTTTCCTTAATGATGATTGACCGCTTTAGGCGTTCAATGGCCTTTTTATCTACCTGGATTTCACCGTTATCAATCAAAGTCTTCCTCCTCCTTTTCAAGTTCTGCGTCGTTAAAATGATAAGCTTCCTCGATGTCCCAGATCAGGTTATTTGCCAGCATCGAATTTAAGGCCAACCTGCCAAACTCCTTAATCCGGGCTAGTTCATTTTTAACTAATGTCTTGTCCCTATTCGCCTGTTCAATTGTCAACCCAGAGACTGAATCAAGTGGTCTAGGAAGAGTAACAAAGTCATATATTTCAGCAAATGGCTTATTATCTGCTTTACGGAGCACCCTGCCTCGTCGCTGTATGTATTCCTTAGGATTAGTAGTACTTGCCAGGATAAAGGCTGTTCGTATGCCTGGAATATTTACACCTTCATCCAGACACTTTATTGCTACTATAGCCTGCAGTTTTCCCCCGTCCTGGAAATGATCTTTGATCAAAGCACGCTCTTCCATACTTTCTTCCGATGTAAACCGCGCCACATTCATATTAAGTTCATTCCCAAGGATTCTGGTTACTGCCTCAATCTGCCGGATATCGCTTTCGTCATCTGATGATGTATCGCTATCATCTAAAACCCTTGTAGCTCCACAGTACACCAGAATATTATTATCTTCTTTGTAAGGAGTGATTTCTCTTTTCAGAGCATCCAACTTTTGCATTGCTCCTGCAACAACCCTGGATCTCTTTAGCGCAAGAATTTCTCCTCGTTTATTTAATTTATACTTTCCATGCTTGTCCTTTATCATACACTTAGACATTTCATAGGAAAGCTGTTCATAAGATTCCAACTCAAGTTCACTTAAGTAAACAAGAACCGGATAATATTTATAAGGTGTCAGTTTGCCTTCATCAATAGCTCTTTCCAATGGATATTCAATACATTTCTTTCCAAAGAATCCGTATAGAAGCGCTGTTCCTTCTTCATCTCTGTGTCTTTCAAGTGTTGCTGATAATGCCAGTCTGTATGTAAACCTGTCATCTAAATGTTTGGCATAGCTTCTAGCCCCAAAGTTATGTGCCTCATCCACCACCAATAAAATCGGACTCTTAATTTTATCTATTCTCTCCTGGAAGTCAGGACTTGCGAACGTAACATTCGTTGTTACCACACAAAAGAATCTTTTATCTTTTCTGATTTTCTGATCTGTTATTGCCTTGGAAAATCTCTTTCTCCAATCCTTATGGGCTGGATCTCCATAAGCAATAACGGGCTTCATATTGAATTTGACAATATCCTCAACCCATTGCTCTACAAGATGCTTATACGGTGCAACGATAATAACTGCAAGATCATCATTAAGATCTTCTGAAAGTTTTGAAATGGCACCAAGGCCTGTATAGGTTTTACCTGTACCTGTTGCCATATCAAAAATTCCTCTATAATTTTCACCCACCCAGGCAGCAATTGCTTCCTTCTGATATTCATGCAGATCAACGTCATCCGGTATTCTTGCCCCTTCCGAGCTTCCAGAAGGGTCTCCTAGCCCATTCAACATACTTCCATAGGCATGCATTCTTTTGAACTGCTCATGATCAATGTCAAAATTAGGTTCCTTCCTCCTATATTTCTCAATAAGCACATCGGAGATATTCGGAAATTCCAAAACCTTAAGGCTTGGCTCAACATTATTCCACATAGAGTAAAAGGCATTTTCTTTTAGCTTCACTCTATAGGCTTCAGCCTCTTTCCAATCACAGAATACGTCTATAGTCTCATAATTAATGGACATCGCTGTCATAGACTCGTTCATAGATCCCGAAAAGGCAACATGATTCCCATCTTTATCTTCCAGAATTCCCATCTTCTCATGGTACATTCCAATCTCATTATCCTTGTCAGTATAGGCAATACGGATGTCTAAGATTCCTTCCGATATAAGATGTGCCAGAAGATTCAGACGCTCCATCGAGTAATAATCCTCATGTTCATCAGACAACTGACGAATTAGCGCCCCCTCTATGATTTTCTGTCTGTTTTCATACCCTTCTCTTATAGCTTGTATATCTTCATCTGACAGATATGGCGAAGCGACTATCTCAATCTTTCCTCCGTCTTTAGCCATATCAGCAATCCCCTTAGATATCTCAACAAGAGCTGACGATGAAAAGAACCCCACAGCACGCTTATATGATGTCGACTCATGAAGCAGAGGAATATAAAAATCCTGCACTACATTGTCAATCAAGGATCGGTATTCGCTCTTTATTCTTTTGTCCTTTAAGCTCATAACCATCCTCCTAAAGTTCTGAATCTATATAATCCAAAGCTTCTTCCAATTCTGCGAAATCTTTATCTGTCGTAAAATAATTAACACTGAATCTAATAGTCCCCGCAGGGAATGTACCCATAAACTGATGTGCCAGCGGCGCACACTGTAACCCTGTTCTAACAGAAATTCCACATCTGTCAAACACAGGACCGGCGCTATCACTGCTAATTCCCTTTATCACGCAGGAAACTATCCCTACATAATTACAAGAATCATAATTACCAATTATCTTTATGAAGGAATAATTTCCTAAAAGTTCTATCAGCCTCTTTCGGTTTTCTGTTTCTTTTTCTCTAATGGCATCAACAGTAACCTGCGCTGACCATTCAAGGGCTGCATTTAATCCCGCGATACCAGCAATATTTAAAGTTCCCATCTCATATTTCTGAGGTAAATCTTCTGGCATATTCTGATTTGCAGATTCATATCCAGTACCACCAAATATCACTGCTGGGATTTTCATCGCCGGATTCATCACAAATCCAGAAATACCAGTAGGTCCATACAGTGTTTTATGACCGGCAAATACTGCAAAATCTATATTGCTAAGACCTACATTTAGATCTACCAACCCGGCAGTCTGCGCCATATCCACAAGAGTTATGGCTTCATATTTCTTGGCCAGTCCAAAAATATCCTCTACCGGCGCAATAAGTCCAAAAACATTGCTGGCATGGCTGACTATCACAAAATCAGGTTTAACATTATCAAATTGATACCTGATTCCTTCCAAGTCATACACCATATCTTTTGAGACCGTCAGCTGCCTGACCCTTATTTTCCCCAACTCCACAAAATGATGAAGAGTCCTTGTAACTGCATTATGCTCAAACGGACTAATATAAATATTAACAGCTCCTTTTTTAATAATGCCCTGAATAATAATATTCAAAGCAATTGTTGCTGTCGGCTCAAAGACAACTTGCTTTGCCGGGCAGTGCAGAAGCTCCTGAATTTTCTTTCTTGTATCTCCAATTAATGCTCCTGCGCTCTGAGCAAGCTTATAGTTTCCACGTCCTGCATTCGCCCCACTGGTACGATAAAAACTATCCATGAAGTCATAGACACAGTCCGGCTTTGGGTATGTAGTTGCAGCATTGTCAAAATATGCCACTTGTAACACCTCTCCTCAGCACATCTTTTTTAATATATCCATGAGAATCTGCCTCTTCTCCTGTTCTGAAATAGAATAACCCATGGAATCTATCTCAGACAGAATTGAATTATACAGAAGCTTTCCTCTTTTACTTGTTTCCACTCTGTCAAACCGCTTTACTTCTGATGTTCCGTCATCACTACGGAATCTGATTTCATAAGTACATGCAACACTGTCCTCACTTGCAGACTCACTACTTTGGAATTCCTCAGCAGTCTTTTTATACATTGAAAGATTTTCTTTGAAACGATCTAAAGTATCATCATCCCAGTCTTCAACCCTCAGATCTGTTGAAGCCTTTGCTAACCTGGCTATAAAGGTTTCTTCGTCGTTTGTAACTTCTTTAAAAAGTCCCAGGCATTTGTTCGTTCCATTTTCAAAAAGCTGTTCAAAAACACGCGGATCTAATGTTTCACACCAGTCCTTTATTACAGATGACAGGGATGTCCTCTTTATCTTGGCTCTGTTTTCGGCAATTGAAAATATCTGCTTGGTCTGCTTAATCAGTTCAACCTTAAGATCATTTATTTTGCCATCGTAATAATGCTTAGCATTCTCTATATTCTCTGCAAGGCCTCCATTAAAATCCCTATAGCCAAAAACTTCAGGAAGCTTCTCAAACAATAACTCATGACTATTAAGATTCTGCTTAAGCAGCTTGACCATCTTAAGGTATCTTTTACTTGATGCCCTATCACCAATTCCTTTGGATTCCTTGGCATATCTAGGCAATGACAGGTACCAGCGTTTCATTGCAGAAGCTACAAAGTCGTACGCGCTAAGGCTCTTTTCTGCTCCAATAACATAATTGCTAAAAATTTCTGAAAGCTTATTAACAAATTCTTGCTTCTCAGGATTCCATTCAAGATATACAAGTGTATAGTCTTCAGGACATATATTAATCATCTGCAAGGTATCAGCTGATAATGGCAGCTGTCCCGAAGCATTTTGCAGGATAATATCTTTACTATATTCATGAAATACAGCTGCAATATAGATTGGAATCACACCACTCCTAATGCCTATATGATACTCCGGAGCTGTCAGCACACGATACAGCTGGTCAAAACACGCTGTGCCTTTCTTCTTGGCATCCATAACAAAGGAAATTATTACATCCAACACTCCCTTCATCAACTTATCCGATGGAGCCAAATTAATCCTAATACCCTCTATGTCATCGAGAAGAACTTCTTTTCTAACAAGCGTGCTTCTCATAATAGATACTTCCTGCCCCGTTCCAGTGAGTCCCAGACTGGGTTCCAAAACGTTTCTGAGGAGACCAGAAAGGATCTTATTCCTGCTATTATTTGCGATTGAAGTAATCTTATCCTTATTGATTGCCTCATTATTAATAACTGGTGTCTCAGAGAAAGTATTAAAGCATATGTCTGACGCAAGTCCTGTCAGGGCTGCCTTCCGCAAAATGCTCTTTTCTTCGCCGTTATAAATAAATACAGACTTGTAATCTTCAGGATGTGTGTAACTACTGATAAATTCACTGATTACATCTCTTAAATCCTCATATATTACTTCATACTCCTCAAAAAGAACTGTATCCTCTTTTGCCTTATCTCTTAGCACACTTACAGCTTCAAACTCCTGCAGAATTTTTCTAATTGCAGTAGCTTTCTTAGGCGTTATGAAAATAAATCTATCGCATCCCTGACTAGTTTTTAAGACTTTATTCTTTATGCCCTCAATAGCCTCAGGATTTTCACAGACAACAGCATACACGACACCATCAGCATGAATATCCTGAGCCTTTTTCACCCAGTCAATATCACCTGAAAGTTCCTGCTCCTCGATGAACTCAAACTCGAAGTAACGAATCATCTCTTTCTCATCGTTATATTTTGACGGATAGAGGTAGTTATCAATATTGGAAGCATTCAACGCCTTCTTCAATGAAAATGCAGGTGCTAAAGTTGCAATAGTATCTGAGATTTTCTGCTCTACATCTACACCAGATGTCTGTTTCAATTTCAGATAGTCATTACTACGTTTCAGATAAATTACGTATTCATCCTTGATAAGATGATCGATTGCAGCCTCAATCTCAGCAGGTTTGTATTCCATGCTGTAGATTCCGACAATCTCCTCTTTAATAGGCTTTAACTTATCAAACTGCCCCAATAAATAAATCAAAGAAATAGTCTTAACTATCTTGCTTTCAAGTATCTGATCTTCAATCTGATCAAGAATAGTCTTTGTCAAAATATAGTTCTTATGGAGTTCTCCTGCAAAGGGTTCCTTCTGTAGAACCGGATCAAAGTAATCAAAAATAAGATCAGGCGTAATGACTCTGAAGTCTTCATCCTTCTGTACCCTTAGGAATGACGGAAGTGTTGATGTTCCATCAGCCGACAGGAAAGTAAATAATGTACGTTCGTTCTGTGCTACACGTTCTGAGAGCCTTGGAAGGATGAATGTTGAGACCGGATGTAACGGATAGCATTCATATATTGTTGTCTTAAGTTCCTTCTGATCAGTGTCACTAAATATTGCATGTTCCGCATATCTTGTCATCAACTGATCAAATCTAACTTTATTATCATTGCAGAAATCTGCCCACTTATCCCTGTCTTTAATGATAACAGTAGATATAATCTCATAGGTCTGAGCAAAGTTATTGTTCAAGTGAATGTGACGGAATCTTTCAGAAACTCCACGCCAACCATCAACCTTTGCCTTTGGCAACTGATCAATATAATTGGATATTTCTTTATGAGAAATCAGCAATAGATGTAACTCATTCTCACCACTTCGGTTACATTTCTCAGCGAAATCTTGCAACATCTTTGTATCACTGACAGACGCTGCTATAATATTAGATTCCAAGAACTTGCTAAATTCATCATAGACAACATATATTCCTAGATATCCACGTTGCCTGAGGCTCTTCACAACACTCTCATACAGTTCAACAACATCAAACCCCACAAACGGATTGAAGATACTTCCCGATGTGAGTTCTGGATAAACCTCTTCAAATTCGCTGTAGATTGAGACATTGTAGTCATTTAATTCAGAAACAAACGTATCTATTGGAAGGCTTATTTTTGCTTTGAATTTATCGAAGGTCTTCGGATAATCAACCTTCCACTTATGTATGACATTAATAGCAGCCCTGTAATTGGTCTCTGGCATAATATCTAGACCATTCTCATCAAGTGTCTTCTGCAGAGCAAGAAGAAATGCCTGTGTTAAACTGCTGCTAGTTCCATTTATTATTACCGGCAGGATCCTGTTCTTATTATCTGAATAGTAATTATTAACTAGCTGTTCCAGTTCAGGATCTTCTTTGATCTTTGGCATCAAATGTGTAAACAGAGAGCGGTCTCTCTGCATAAGCATCGAAAGAATAGTAAGTATAATATGGGATTTACCTTTTCCATAAGCTCCTACAAGAACTCTTGCTCTTTCCGTTGCATCAGGGGCTGTGCTGCTTAGTATATCCTTTAACAACGTCAATGCCGATCTTGTAGGTATGAAATTCTTTAATTTATCATCATTATTCAAGTCGTATCCAATGTTTACAGAATACTGGAATCCTGATGCTACAGAAATCATTTTGCTCATGAATTTGTTCCCTCTATAACAGCATAATATTTTTTAACACAATCAATAAAACTACGTTTGTGTAATATTCGAACAACATCCAATCCCGCTGTACGGATTATCTTAATTTCTCCAAGCTTCTCAACTTCATGCAGCAAAGAAAGCAAACAAATTGAGTCAAGGTTAAACACCTTACCAATATTTTTCTCTGCAGAAAGAAGCTCGTTTAAGCTAATCTCCTCCCTGCCTTTTGCCTGATCTGTAATAACAGCCATAATCACCCATGGATTAATGCTTCTTGCCATTGGTATTGCTTTCTTATATGTATAATTGCCTCTCTCTTTGCTCAAGATATCAATAAGACCTAGTTCCCCAAATGGACAATTAATATTATTCTCTGGGGAAACTTTATTCGGATCTATCTTATACTTTGGCACATAGGTATTAACAATGCAGCTAAAATCATCGGTCAAGGACCTGATAGCAACTGCTATCCCATTCATCTTCAACTCATTCTGTATCTGAGCAACAAAATCATCCTTGCTGAATTCTTTCATGACAAATTTATTAAAGAAATAATACCAGGAGGGAGCCATCTCTTCATCTGTCACAAGCTTATAGTGGAGAAGATACAGTGTTCCTAATTCCTCTGTATATGGATCTTTCTCATATACTAAGTTTCCGAAATCAGTCATGAACTGATTCTTTTTTCCAGTCTTTGGTTCTTTTGTCAGGCCTACTGCCTGAAGCCAATATCTAAGGGATTTGACCATATTCGCACCGATTCCAAGAACATCCATCGGATTTTCATCTTTGTCGGTAAAGACACCAGGCTTTTGTGACACATAGCGCATGCCTTTACTGAGCCATCCCTTTCTAATAAAGAATGTTTCATGGGCGCGAAACTTCGTAGCCATCCCTCTGTTCCTCCTAATCTTTTGTCCGTAAATATTTGTCCATCATGCACCCACCTCTGAGATATTTAGCAGTAACGCACATTTTACAATGAACACATTTCCCCGGATCAATATAATATCGGTCTGCTGAAATTGAAATTGCTCCTGTTTTGCAAAGAGATTCACATTTCAAGCATTTTCTACACGCATTAAATTTCCGAACCTGGTATCCGACCATATGCTGTAAATCGTCATGATTTTTCACATTCATAGTTCTGACTTTTACGGCAAAATCGTATCCCCCCTGTTCAAAAGGCTGGACTGACAAAATTGGAACATTTGTCCTTATATCAAGTACCAGTACCTCGTTCAACAGTTTCTGGCCAAGCTCAGGAGCTACTCTTCCAAATGGTGTTAGCATATTCAAAAACTCATCATCCATTGGACGTACAAGACGATAAATCTTTGCGTGTTCTTCTGTCGTACAGTTGGTAAAGCGAATTTTTACGTCTCCTGCTGCGGCAAGGCCATTACCGCCCTGTCTTGCTTTCCATGCGCCAGAGTCAACATACTCCTCTGCATCAGGCTTTCCTATCTTTCTTGCGAAGTCTATGAGGAAATTCCTCCAAGCCTTTGATTGCTCTGGCATATATATCCTTGAGAGAAACTGTGCCCTCTGGTTATTATTAGGACAGCACCAGCAACCAACTCTGTCATAGCCCAAACGGTAAGCTTCGTTGAAATCAATCTTCTCGGCCAAGATATATAGCCAAATATCTATATCTTTCCAGAAGAATATTGGAGAAGCCACTGTCTGCTGCTGAATCTTTACCGACTCAGCATCATCTTCAACCCTGTTATACTTACTTCTACTTACAGACTCCGATTTTCTAATCCCATAGAAAGTCAGAATACGCTGATTTCTATATAAGGAATTAATTACTCTGGTAATCGGGCCAGTCTTAAACATGGAACAACACCACCTCATCATTCTAGCTGGCGGCCCTATGTCCTCACACACATCCTTGAACACCTGCTCACGATTCTCGGCTGTCTTAAAAATAGACTGTGGATGATTTATTCTATAGCGCTTGGCATACTCAATAGTAAGCGGAAACTCAAGTGTAGTGTTTCCAAATATGTGCACTAGTGACGGATCACTCAATGCCTTTATTGCCAAATCTGCAGTTACGGTTGAATCTTTACCGCCCGAAAACGATAGAACTATATTTTCTTCTGAAAACTTAGCCGCTGTCTTTTGAACAAAGGTATGTGACTCATCGATCAAATAATCTAATCTTGTTCTGTTTGCTTCAACAAAAGCATCAACATAACGGTCAAAGGCTTCATAGGAATTATTATCCCTATCTTTTTCAAGCTGTTTAATATACTCGTCTGCATTTGCTTCCTTAAATAACTTATTAGGCAAAGCAACAGACTTGCCATTTATGTAATATCTATTATTGGAAGCCCATACAGATTCATTTATCCACTGGTGAGGTTTCTTTCCCAATAAAATTTCAATTAGCAGTCTCTCCTCTGGGAATACCGGTCTAATATCTGAAGCAAGATATTTCATCCTTTTGCCGCATCTAGGACAAATCCCTTTATCTGCCTGATTCACTTCCTGCATTACTGGAACTCTGCAATCATCGCACCAGTAAACTTCCGTAGGATAATCTTCAACTGTCTCCTCACCGCAAATAGGGCAATATTCTTCATTTGTTTCTATATTACAATTCTTGCACCACACAAAAATGCTCCTAGCAGTTAATTTTCTTGTAGGTTATCTTCATCTATTACGAAATCGCCAATATCGTGGACAAAGTGATCAAGTAGTTTGTACCCTCTATTTAGATACTTTATCAAACCATTGCCACCCTGCTCATTATAACTACGATATCTATAAACACATGCACTTGCTGCTGCAACAGCGGTGTCTGATCACAATGTTCCGTTTTGATCATCACTTTCAGAAAAGGGCTAATCAGAACAGGTTTAAGGGGAACTTTACAATCTCAAATAATTCGTTCTTCATCTTGCTTCTTGCCAATATAGAGCATATCTTCTTGAAGCTCGTTTTCGACCAAGAAGCTACATAAGTAATCCGCCTCCTCATATAATCAAGCGGTTTTTGTTGAAAATCCAAGGTTTTTCACTTGGTATATCTCAGTAAGAAGAGCCAGTGTCATGGATATTTCATAGCATCAGGTGCTGAAATAGTGGTTAATGGGTGCACGAAGTAGAACGTCATCGGTTTTGCTCTACATGGCCTTTGTGCGAACCCCTTCCCTCTATGGCAGCGAACCTCCTGTGTCCAACGGGTTCTCCTCTGTCTCCAGAGGTCCCAACTTCCTTCGTACCGCCTATCCATAACCAGGGCGTCAGCTTAGCTCCTATGCAGGGTCATGCCCTCTGGTGGAAATTCCTGCTGACTGCCGGCTCATTCTTTGTATGTTTGATTACTGACTCGCTTCCTGTCCCAGCACCTTGCGGTGGACGTTATCTGTGACATTCTGCCTTTGTTCAGTGGCTGTTCAGGCTATAGCCGCCATCGTGTTACTGTTTCTGTTACGCTGCCTGCAGATAGTTCTCCGGCCTTCTGATATCGCTGATCATCTTTTGTGGATTGTAGTCCACCTGCTTTGTCAGTATAGTGTAGAAGATTCGGATCAGCTTGCAGGCGACCGCCATCAGTGACTGCATCTTCTTCAGCGGGTTGATCCGCCTGGTCGTGTAATACTGGTGCAGCTGGGAGAACTCTGTATTCTTGCTTACAAGGGACATCGCAACCTCAAACAGTAAATATCTCAGCCTTTTCCGGCCACGTTTTGTTATCGTTGTCTCACCCTTGTGTTTCCCCGAACTGTTCTCCTTGATCGCCAGGCCTGCCAGCTTCTGAAGCTGCTTGGGATTGTCGAACCGGCTGATATCACCAACCTCCGCCAGAAATCCGGATACCGTCTTAATACCGACGCCCTTGATCTCCATCAGCTTTTCAGCCATCGGGATCTGTTTTACCAGTGATTCGATCAGCGTCATGATCTCGTCAAGCCGAACTGCTCTGGATTCATAATCCTCCAGCAGCATTCGGATCTCCAGCCTTGCGGCCGTCGCTCCCTCCCGGCTTCCGATACTGTGCTCGGCGGCTTCATACAAGGTCTTCGCCCTCTTAAGTCCTACCGCCTTGAGCTTGGCTTCCCGCCAGATCCTGTTTACCCCTTCGACACCTAACGCCACGATGTCTTCAGGAAGCGGAGCCTGTTTCAGTATCATCATTCCGCTCTTTGCATCCGGTTTCCCATAAACATCCTTGTATTCAGGGAAGTAGATGCTAAACCAGCGACTGATCCGGTTCTGTATTCTCGTAAGTTCCGACTGCATCTGGAACCGAAGATTTGATGCTGTCCTCAGGTCCGCATAGACGCCGTCCGGCAGGTAGGGGTACGAGTATCGTCCATCCTTGATCAATCCTGCAATGACTTTAGGATCCTTACGATCGTTCTTTGTCGGATTATTGTCGTCCAGTTCCTTTGACTTCTTCACATGATGCGGATTCACCAGAACCGGCTTCATGCCGTTGTCCTGGAGGAACTTTCCCAGGTTGAACCAGTAATGGCCTGTCGGCTCCATCCCCGGTACTACTGCATCCTTATCATGCTCTGTCTGTATGTGAAGGATCCATGCCTTAAACTCTGAGAAGCCCGGTTCTGTATTGCTGAACTTAAATGGCTTCCTGGAGAACTCGATTCCCCGCCAGTCAAAAGCCCTTGCATAATGGAATTCGCTTCCGACATCGATACCTACAACCAAAGTGTTTTCTGTTACTGCTTCAATTTTTGCGTTCTGCGTGTTAGACTTCATTTGAAATACCTCTCTGTTTAATAAGATTTTTACCAACCGCCAAGTCAGTAAATCTTATTCTACTCTGAGGTATTTTTTCTTTTCAACGTCCACCACGATTTAAACTATACAGGAAGCTCCTAT
>Ga0256405_10005279_pt1 | contig 22677 bp, 15 predicted proteins | sample RumenRJG_02DNA_FD_189096 | JGI IMG/M metagenome (GOLD analysis project Ga0256405, IMG submission 189096) | Bovine rumen microbial communities from Lethbridge, Alberta, Canada - RJG_02 | ecosystem: Host-associated > Mammals > Digestive system > Stomach > Rumen | place: Canada: Alberta... | reverse complement strand
ACTCGCTATCGAAGACGTTATGACCATCTCCGGACGTGGTACTGTTGTTACAGGCCGTGTTGAAAGAGGTACAGCAAAACTCGGTGACGAAGTTGAAATCGTCGGTATCAGAGATACACAAAAATCAGTTATTACAGGTCTTGAATCCTTCCGTAAAACTTGTGACTATGTCCAAGCTGGTGATAACGTTGGTGTCCTTTTAAGAGGTATCAACCGTGATCAAGTCCAACGTGGTCAAGTCTTAGCAAAACCAGGTAGTGTTACTCCACACACCAAATTCAAGGCTTCTGTCTACGTCTTAACAAAAGAAGAAGGTGGCCGTCACACAGCTTTCTTAAGCAACTACAGACCACAATTCTACTTCCGTACAACTGACGTTACTGGTGTTATCACTCTTCCAGCAGGAACAGACATGGTTATGCCAGGCGATAACGTTGAACTCACCGTCGAATTAATTCACCCAATCGCTCTTGAAAAGGGTACAAAATTCTCCATCCGTGAAGGTGGCAGAACAGTCGGTGCTGGTACAGTTAACGAAATCCTTAAATAATTTAGTTAATTACTAGACTATAAAATTAGGAGATCCAATCGGGTCTCCTTTTTTTGTACTTATTAATAGGATTAATATTTGTATGCGATTTCTTTAATCTTATTAACGATATTCTTTTCGAATTTATAGAAGCTCCAGCTTCTTCCAAATAGGAGGAAGTGACTAAATGGAATGCAATAACTAATCGCGACTACTCCGACTGTGTTAACAAATAATAATAAGAATAATCCAATCGTATAACCAGTAATTAGCCAATTATCAGTAAAGCCAAAAGCCACCCAGTTTTTAATTAACATTAAATGTAAGAAATAGGCCTCTAGAGTGAACTTTCCCATAAAGGCGATTATTTTACTGAACTTCAATCTTTCGATTAAAGTAGATAGTCCATACATCGTTAAAAAGCCAAATAGAGATGAAATATAGAATAGCGGGATATTAGTTGGAAGATCAATAACCACCATCTGCTCAGAGTAGTGGACAATTAAAATAGTTAAAGTTAATCCGATAGCAAAAGCGATAGAAGAAACGTAGATATTAATATATTTAAATAATTTATCTCCAAAGAGATATCCAAATAAGAATATTGGAGTGTACGCCATAAAGTAGTCATAACCAATAAAGGTATTGGAATAGATGATTCCTCTTTGACGAAGAATCACTAATAGCGCGTATGACATACATATTAAAAAGAACACGCATAACTTCTTATATTTAGGGAATATAGTGGCCACTAATAAACCAATATCACTAGCGATATTAATCCAAAGTAAAACCCATAAGAACCACATTCCCATTACTGGAATATCCCAGAAAACTTCAAACGCTTTTGGAACATCTGGCCATTGATTATAGAAGGCCACTCTTAAGACTAAGAAGAAAACAACAGGCCACATATAATTAAGGGCTCTTTTTAAAATATCATATAAGAAACCTAATGGTTTTAATGGTTTACGGTAAGAAGTAGAGATTCCACTAAAAAAGAAAAAGATTGGTAATCCTAAAATAATTAAAAATGTTCCTACAAATGATTGATTAAAGTTAGGAAGCGTTCTTTGCAAAACATGAGCAAGGATAATAAAAACCATCGCAAAGAATTTACAAATATCAATCGTTTTATTTCTTTCTGTCATACCTTTATTATATTACTTTTTTACTTATTTATCCCAATAATAAAGTATGTGTATATCATGTGCATAAGATTGACACATAATATTCTTATATTGTAGAATATTGCTAGAGGTTATATACATATGGCAAAGAAAGTTAACACCAATATTTCACTCGATCCTAATTTAAAAAAGGAAGCAGTTGAATTATTTGCTTCTTTTGGTTTGGATCTTTCTACTGCAATTGGCATGTTCTTATCTCAATCTGTTAGAGAAGGTAAGATTCCTTTTGAAATTAGAAATGTAAGAAAGAAAGTTTCTACTGAAGAAAAAGATGACAATCATAAAGATGAATTTATGAACTTCATTAGTGACTAAGGTTAATTATGAAGAAAATAAGATTACTACATTTTCTTGCGTTACTTTTACCACTCTCAATCGCATCTTGCAATCTCCCTATGCCTCATATTGACGGAGGAGAGATCATTTCTATTACCTTAGATGCGCCTACACTTGAGTTAAAAGAAGGAGAAACGCATCAATTTATTGCTACAATTAATCCGAAAAATGCGACATACAAGAGCTTAATTTGGTCCGTTACTAACGAATCAGTTGGTTCAGTCACACAAAACGGATATTTTACTGCTAAAGAAGAAGGAAATTGCTTTGTTACAGTTACTAGTGATAATAACAAAAGTGATTATTGTTCTGTAACAGTGAAAAAAGCTGGAGTTCTTCCAGAAACTACTAAAAAGATTAATATTGTCGCTTTTAATGATTATCATGGAGCGATTAAAGAAGAAGGAGACCAAATGGGATTACTTAAATTTGGTTCGTTCTTAAAAACTCAAAACGATAAAGAAAATACCTTAATCCTTTCTCAAGGAGATGATTGGCAAGGTTCAATTTACTCTAACTATAATCATGGAGCGTTAATTAACGATGTTTACGCTTATGCGGGAGTAGACGCTAGAACAGTTGGCAACCATGATTTTGACTGGGGATTAGATGTTTTAGCCGCTAATAAAAATAGAACATACGCTGGTAGGACAGTTCCTACTTTAGCTGCCAATGTTTATGATTATAATTTCCAAACCAAGAAAGTTGGAAATACTCAACAATCTCAGTTAGGAGATAAAACTATTACTTATACTTTAGAGAATGGTCTTAAAGTTGGAATAGTGGGGGTTATTGGAGAAGATCAAATTACTTCTATTATGTCTTTATACACTGAGACCATCGCCTTTAAAAACCATATTGATGTTATTAAAGAAGAAGCTACTAAATTAAGAGAAGATGGCTGTGATATTGTTATTGCCTCTGTTCACTCTGGACAAGGATCAGTTATGTATCAAGATGTCGATAAATATGTCGATTTAGTGTTATGTGGACACACTCATACTGAAGAAGAAGGTAATGAGGGCATGGTTAAGTATTATCAATTCCATGCATATGGATTATCATCTGGAATTATTGAACTAACATATGACACTGTGACTAAAAAAGTTACTAATACAACAATGGAATGCATTACTTCAAGTAATGTTAGTATGTACACAAATGAAATAGATGGCAACATCGCCGCTTTAATTCAATCATATAACTCTGAATGTGATAACGAAGCTCAAGTGGTGGTTGCTAATAAAGTCAGTGGATATTTTAAATCTTCTGACGAAAGTGTTAACGTAATGTGCAAAGCACTTTACGACACTGCAGTAAGTGAAGGATATGACGATATTGTTTTAACTTATTGCAATACTGCAAGAAAATATTTACCATATAATGTTTGGACGTATGAAAATCTCTACGAGTCATTCCCATTTGATAACGAAGTTTATATCGTTGAAGTAGATGGTAGTGACTTACTTAATGAGGTAGCCCAATACAATAACGTTTGTTTTAATCCAAGCTTTAGTAAGCAAGTTAATCGAGTCGGCTATTATAAAGTCGCAGTTATCGATTATCTCTTGTTCCACACCAATTCAGCGCGTTATTACAATTATTTCCCTTCTTGTAGAAATATAGAAGGAACACTTTCAAACAATTATCGCGTGTTATTAAAGAATTGGCTTATTTCAAACGGATATAACACTGGCAAAGCTATGAAAGCAGATGATTATTCTAGCTCTGTATCAATGTTTAATAGAAGCCTATTACAAGAAGCATAATATTGAGGAGAAAATTATGAAAAAAATTAGGACTTTACTTTTATCAGGATTAGCTATTTTAAGCTTAGGATTAGTTGCTACTGGAGTGGTGTCTAGTGAAAAGAATGTTTCTTTTGAAGTAACTTATGCGGATAGTGTTAGTACATACTATTCTTCAATCACTGACAGCATGACTGGAGAGACTTTACTTAAAGCTTTAAATTCTTTAAATACTACAAAAAGAAAAAAATTAGTCACATACGCTGGAATGAGATCATTCTCTGCTAAATGTGACAAGGATCCAAATGGATCAAATAAAATCCTTGGTTTCTACGACAATAAATTAGTTGGACCATCTTGGGATAGTGGAAACACATGGAATAGAGAACACGTCTGGCCAAATATTAGAGGAGGAAATAAAGTTGAAGATGATGCCCACATGGTTCGTCCAGCTTCAACCTCCACTAACTCTGATCGTGGTTCTAAAGGATATGGTATGGCATCGTATGATCCAGGCCAATTCGTTGAATATTATCGTGGATCAGCAGCTAGAATTATTTTCTACGCTGCAATGGCCGACTTATCTTTAGGCTTGATTGATGACCCACTTAACTATAATGGTGCTGGTAGTAACCCAAATAAGATGGGTTCTTTAAGCGAGATGCTTAAGTGGAATTTACAATATTTACCAACAGGAACATTTACCGGTGCTAACGATACTGCTAGAAGAGCAGAAATTAATCGTAACAACGTTATTGAAACTGATTCAAGCGGTCAAGGAAATAGAAATCCATTTATCGACCACCCAGAATACGCATGTAGAATTTGGGGTAATACAAATGCTGCTACAAAACAAGTTTGTAGTGGACAAGTTATTCCACCTGATCCAGACCAAAAAGCAACAGGCATTACCCTTAACTATAGTTCCTATTCTATCCAAATTGGTGGAATAGTCCAATTAACTCCAAGTCCAGTACCAACTACCGCTACTCTTCCATCATTATCTTGGATTAGTGACAATAGCAGTGTTGCATCTGTTGATAATAATGGTTTAGTTACTGGATTAAAAGATGGAAAAGCCACCATTAGTGTTTATTCAGAAGATGGACTTTATGCATCTTGTGAAATAACTGTTGGAAGTGGTGAAACCAAACCAACACATAGTGGAGGCTGCGGAGGCAATGTTGCAACAACAAGCACAATTTTAGCAACCTTATCAATTTTAGGAGTTAGTTTGTTATTAATAAAAAGAAAGCACACTAATTAAGGTGTTTGAATGTATTCTGACCAAATTAAGAAAAAAGAAGTAATAGAAATAGACATACACCCAATATCAAAATGGAGAAGAATCCTTGTTTTCCTTGGAGACTTTTTCATACACTTCATTATCAGCATTATCATTATGAATATTGCGGTTATGCCAATATGTTCTATTTTTGTTAAACCAGAAACCGAAAGGTCTTACGCTGCAGAGAAAAAAAGAGACAATATTCTTTATGAAAAGCAATTGCTCTTTTATAAAACTGATGAAAACAGTAGTGGCAATTATAAGAAATATGACTTTGATAGTAATCTAGCTTATACGTTTAATAGATTTCTTGCATACTACACATTTCCTGATGAAACTTCTTTGAATCCAGAATACCCAGAATATTCGCATAAATTAGAAAATGAAGTCATTTGGACTTACTACAATAATATACGTTCAGATTCTATAACCTACTATGATTTGTTTTTGAATCATAATAAAGAGGCTAATTTATTTGAAGTTACATCTACAAGTGTTTCTTTAAAGGAAGAAGTTATTGAGGAAGTAAGAATTTATTTTATGCCTGGAGAGAATTTGGGCTCAAAAGGAAGAGAATACTATCAAAAGATTAATGATTTATTCTCTGCTCTATACGGATGTGTTATCCAAGATATTTATAAGAATGATTTAGTTGATTCAACTGGCAATTCTTTCAATGAGAATCAAGCAATTATTACAAACATCGCTAACAAATATTATGCGACGTTATCGGTGTGTTGTACAATCTCTTATCTCGTTGGATGGCTACTTGTTTATGTCATCTATCCTTTAGTTAATCGATCATCACATACCCCAACTCAATCGATTATGAAAATAGATAGACTCAACTATAAACATCTACAACCTATAAATAAGCCAGAAGCATTTTTGACTTCGCTATACTATTTGGTGTTTGATTTGCCATTTATTATGTTTATACCGTTAAGTTATACTACATTTATTTATTCTTTAAGACTCCCAGTACTCCCAGTACTAAGCGTTATTTCTATTGTTGCTATGTTAGCAGGATTATTTATTATTCTCTTCCATGCATTTAATAGATCCGCAATTGATTTGCTTAGCCAAACAGTGATGATTTCTTCTGAAGAAGTCGATGGAGTTATTAAAACCAAAGAAGAGATGAAAGAACTTGAATTAATGAAGAAAAGAGGAGATATTAAGTAGATGGAAAAAGAATCCCTTGAAGTAATAGATGCTCCTGAGAATTCGATAAATCTCGTTTATGAGCAGCCTCCGTTCGCTAAGAGGTGTTTTGCTAACTTCCTTGATATTATCTTTCTTTTTTTGACATTTATTGCGATGTTTATTGCTGTTCAAAAAACAGCGGCAGCAACCCCTCAATATCGTGCTGCTGATAACGTCGTTGCAACTTATAGAAAAGACTCTGGATTATTTGAATATTCTTCCAAAAGAAAGACTTGGGAGAACATTTCAACATACCTAGATAACAATAACGATACCGCTTATCACACTAGGGTATACCGTTGTCAATTAGCGATTGATAATTTTATTACCTATGTTCAAACTAATGGAACAACTGAGCAATACGAAGAACTAGTGAGTAACTACGATGAAAGTAGATTGTCTCCTAAAGTCTTAGATTCAGAAGGAAGAAACCTTTTTATCAAGACAACTGTTGAAGAAGAAGGCGTGATGGTGGAGAAGATTGTTCGTAACCCTGAGGCTAGAGCAGGAGATGAATATTACTACACTCATTTTTACCGTGAATACACGCTTACTAACTGTGGCGGTTATTTGATTTCTTTCTTCCCTGAATATCAATCTGCACTTAAATCTTTATCCAACATTTTGTTTTTTATACAAATCCCAATCGCTGTGTTTGTGTCTGGCGTGATTATCTATTTTGTCCCTCCAGTTTTGATTTTTAGAAGGGGAAGATCAACCTTTGGAAAGAAGCTAATGCAAATTGGATTAGTTGACTCCAAAGTGCTTAATCCTTCGTTTGGAAGATTTACCGCTAGGTGGGCTATCTTCTTCTTTGGAGAGCTAGTATTAAGCCTATTTTCCTTTGGTTTGCCGTTCATTATTTCGTTTTCCATGATGGTCTTTTCAAAAAGAAGACAAGGATTCCCTGATTTTATGCTCGGTTTAACTGAAGTTGACACAAACAAACAAAAGGTCTATTTCAGCAAATACGAAATAGCTGTTGAGCATTCCTTAGACCATAAGGAAGCCATCCCTTTCAAATTGATAGAAAAAGAATAGTTTGCGTTTAACATACGTACATTAAAGTGTTTGACTATCATACATACACTCACGTATAATAATCGTGAACAAAGTTACCTGAGGAACTGCATATGAATAATAAAAAATTCTTTGGTGCTGCAATTACTACTATTTTTTCTTTTGTAATGGCCGTTACTGCAGCCAATTTCTCTTCTATCTCTGTCAAGAAAGCCTCTGCTTTAGGCGATGAAAACGATGCTCCATACTCTGAAGCATCTTTTAATTCGTCAATTGAAATAGGCAGAAATGAATTGACGATAGATATTCAATCTTTGACAAGTACTCCAACGAGTAAATCAGCTACTATTACTTTCTCAAGCGTTAGCGTTACTGGATGGGGCACCCCAAAGAAGAATGCTTACATTGTTATTGATGATCCTGACTATTCTGGCTCTGAATCTCAACCATCTTTGAGCGATCGTACTAATCCACAATTCAATGGATACACTATTGAAATGTCAAATGCTGCAACATTTACATTGGATTACACCGTAGGAGAAACTAGAGTAAAAATTACAGAGTTCGTTATTCCTCAAACAGTTAGTTATGGAAATACATTCTCTATCAAAAACAACAAAATTCTTTCCGATGCATTCGTTTTTGAAAAAGGACTTGAAGAAGCTAAATTCGATAGATTAGTCATTCCTAGCGGAATTGAAGTCATTGAATCTAAAGCATTCCAAAATGTTCCTGCAAATGTCGAAGTAAAGATTTGCGAATCTTCAAAACCAGCCGGATGGGCTGATGATTGGTTTGGAGATATCGATCCAGCAAAAATCGAATGGAATTATCAATTAGTTGGAAAAGAAACAACTGGTCGTACTACTGGTAATGAAACAAACCAACTCGACCAATCAATTGGTACCGCCAAAAAAACATTTGGCAAATTATCTAATTCTGCTGGCAATAGTGCTAATAACGTCTACGCAGTAGTGGATGATGTCAATTGGACTGGAGATTTTGATAATCCAGTTAGAGATGGTTCATCTGCTCCTTATGCCTTAGAAGGATATGTTTTAAGACTTATCGATAACGCATCAGCAATTTATGTTCCAGAAACAATGCAATATGGTAGTGATTTAACTATTGCTAATACTAGAATTGCTGCTCATGCACTTGATTTCGATCAATTTGATGATAGTGAACAATATATTGGAAATATATCTGAAATCTACATTCCAAGTGGAATTACTGAAATTGAATCAAAAGCATTTACCGATGTTCCTGCTTCAGTAACATTTAAATGCGAAGCAGCTTCTAAACCTGCTCTTTGGTCTGATTCATGGGTTCCAAACGGAACAAAAGTTGAATGGGGTGTTGCTTTTGATGAAAGCAAGAGAAACACAGCTGTCACTACAACTGACAGATTATTCAGATTAGCAAACGAAGACACAACCTTTATTTTGGGTTACAAATATACTCAACACGACACATTCTTCTGCGAGCACTGCAATGAAATTTATCAAGCATCTGACTTGGTTGATGGAAAGTGCCCAGAAGGACACGCTGTTACCGTTCTCCCAGATGTAACTCCTGAATTCCAAAAACCACTCGTTGTCTCTTATGACATTAGAAACACAAGAGACAATTCTATTAGAAAAGTCTGGTACGAATTCCCATTACAATCTGAAGAACCAACTTCAACTTCAACTTCTTATTATGATTCAGTTAGAACTCAACCTCTTTCTCGTTCATTTGATATTTTGTTAGAAGACGATGAAGAATTTGATGCTAATTCTGTTGATGTTTATAACATTTATCGTGCAAAATCAACCAAGATTCTAACTAAGACCGTTGAAGATGGACACGTAGTGGAAAAATACCTCACTTATCGTTACCCAGATACTAAAGTAAGCTTTACTGCATCTGCCAGTAAACGTTACAAGAATGAGGTTAATGTTAACTCAGTTGTCAAATATAACTTCACCGGCTTAACAAAATTCTTTGATTATTCAATGATTTCAATGAATGTTGATAAGGTTTTGCCATCTTATTGGTTTGAAGGAATCAGTGAAGATGTTAGAAACTCTGTTCAAGACAAGATTGACGATGGTTCTTACTCTATTCGTTATGCTGTCTATAATATCAACAACTCATTCTATCGTTTAACATATTACTCACCATCTTTAAATAAGATAGTGACAGTCACAACCGCAATTAAGACACCTAACTCTGTTGTTGTTCTTGAAAAAGACACCGGCAACAAGCTTTCATATTTAATCAAAAATAGTGACATTACTTATGAAGAAGGTGGAAAGAAATACAATGATTTCGCTCTTGAAAACTTAAAGCAATTAGAAATCGTTGGATTTACTATTAATATTCACTTATGGAATATTGCTCAATCAACTAAAGTTGGACGTACTGATTTATCCATCCACTTTGGTGCAATTGATGTTATGCCAGAAAATGCAAATGCAAAAGTTTACAATATCTTCACATTTGTTCTTATCTTTGAATTAGTTGCTTTAGCAGCTTACGCAATTGGATCAGTTGTTCTCTTCTTTGTCTTAAGAGAAAAATATAAGAACGATGAATTTAGAAGAATGAAACCAAAAGCATATGTCAAGACTGCTGCTCTTGGATATGTTGGCTTATTAATTATTTCAGTCACAGTTCTCTTTATCATCTTTAGAGGAGGACTATTTAGCAATGCAGTCGCGGTTCATAACCCAATCGACATCTTCATCGTTGTTCCAGGTGTTATTTCAATCGTGATTATTGGCTACTTTATTAAGTTTGTTGTTGGCAAATTAAAATCTAACAAACAACGTAAACAAGCCAAAAAATTAAAACTTAACGAAGATGCCGTTGATGATGGCACTAAATAATTTCATAGAGGAGTTTATATATGGAAATTAAGATTAAAAGCTTAACAAAAATCTTCCCAGGCGATGCTAAAAAGAATATTCGTGATACCATCGCTGTTAAGGACTTGGATTTTGTTGTTGATGATGGCACACTTGTTGGTCTTCTTGGCCCATCAGGATGTGGTAAATCAACTACACTTTATATGATTTCAGGATTACAAGTTCCTACATCTGGTGAAGTTTGGTTTGGTGACCAAGAAGTTACAAACTTATCCCCAGAAAAAAGAGGCATTGGTTTAGTTTTCCAAAACTACGCTTTATATCCTCACATGACAATTTATAAGAACATCGAATTCCCATTAACAAGTTTACAAGTCGAAGTTCCTCTTGAAACATTCTTTACATATCATCTTGCCTATTCCTATCAAATGAAGGAAGATGATGATGTTAATGGAATTAAGAAAGCTTTCCAATCATTGGCGGCTAAAACCGGTTATTCAAGAAAGCAATTCAAACTTGATATTCAAGAAAAAGATCGCAACTTAGATATCAAAGTTGAATTAATTGACGTTTCAAAAACATCAAAAGCTTTATTTACAGAAAACGTTAATAAGATTATTGATGTTAAGCTTGAAAACGAAGATGAAGTTCAATCAAGTGACGCTTTATTTGATACAACATTCCGTGCGACAGTGGAAACCATCACCGAAAACGAAACAATCGATGTTGCTTTCCGTGGCCGTTTAGGAAAGAACTTCTCTACAAGTTCAATCGATGAAACAATTAAACTCTTTAATTCAACCTCTAATGGATTTGGAAAACCAGCTGAAGTAGTTATCACTAAGACTCAACATGGTTATGAAATCATGGCTCGTGTTTTAGGTGTTAAACACTTAAGAATTAACGAATGGTTTGAAGCAGTTAAAGCCTCTTATCCATACGAAAATCCATATTTCACAGTATCTTCAGTTAACAATAAAGAACTTACTCAAAACGTTAAGAAATTCTTAGCAGAACATAAATGTGATGTTGCTGATTTCAAAATCTACTTTGATAAAGAACACACAAAGATGTACTTCAAATTATTAAAAACATCACAAGAACAATCTGCTGAATTATTAAAAGAATTATCAGAGAAATTCCAACTCGTTGATGTTGAAACTGCAGTCAGTCAAGCAATCAGTCACCGTAAACTCACAAAAGAAGAGAGACGTGATATTGTTTATGAAACCGCAAAACTCGTCCAAGTTGATGAATACTTACAACGTAAGCCATCACAACTTTCTGGTGGTCAGCAACAACGTGTTGCTATTGCTCGTGCATTAGTCAAGCACCCACGTGTCTTATTATTAGATGAACCATTATCTAACTTAGACGCTCGTTTAAGATTACAAACACGTGAAGAAATTAGACGTATTCAACAAGAAACAGGTATTACTTCTGTCTTTGTTACACACGACCAAGAAGAAGCAATGTCCATTTCTGATCAAATCGTCGTTATGAAGCTCGGTGAAATGCAACAAATGGGTAAACCACAAGATGTTTACAATTCACCAGCCAACTTATTCGTTGCTCAATTCTTAGGAACTCCACCAATCAATGTCTTCCATGGACGTGTTGAAGGAAAGAAAGTCTTCGTTGGTGATGATTGTGTTTACACTGCAAGCGAAGAAATTGGCAATAAAGATGTCTATGTTGCAATTAGACCAGAAGGATTCGCTCTTGCTGGTGCTAAAGATAAAGATGTCTTACACGCTAATTGCGAAATGATTCAAGTTATGGGCCGTGATATTAGTGTCGTTGCAAATAACGAAAAATGTATCAAACCAACTTTCAAAGCAATTATTTCTGCTGATGACACAGTTAATCCAGGACCAGTTGCATTTAAAGTTAAACCTCATAAAATCTTCATCTTTGATGGCGAAACAGAAGAAAGAATTTACACAAAATAAGGAGGCCATATGTTATTAGAAAAAATTAAAAACCTTTTCAATAGCAAAAAATCAGCTTCTACAGATCAACCTGGAGCTGCGGAATCCTTGTTTGACACTGGAATCCCAGATATCCCTGAAGGTTATGATTCAGAAAAAGACGTGGTGGTTCGTTTAGTTGGAAAAAGACCAACAAAGAGTTACCGTGTCAGTGGAATTGATGATGTTGCTAGTAAAAATAACTGGAAAGCATGGTTATATCTAGCACCAGTTATCATCTTGGTGGCAATCTTCTTGCTCTATCCTTTAATTAATACAATCTATATCGCGTTCGCAAAAGAATATAGTTATATCAAAGGATATGGTACAGGATTGACACTTGATAACTTTGGCGTTGTTCTTGGCTTAAAAGAATATATCAACGCTAGTGGACAAAGAGCCACAGAAACCAACTTTGTGAACTTCGCGATTCCTAACACAGTTCTTATCGCATTCGTGACTGTTCCATTATCAATTTTCTTAGCTCTTATTATTGCAGTTGCCCTTAACTCCATTAAATGGTTCCAAAAATTCTTACAAACAGTGTTCTTCTTACCTTACGTTACTAATGGTATCGCTATTGGTATGGTCTTCGCGGTTATCTTTGATAGACAAGGTATTATCAATAACTTGTTCCATACAAATATCGCATGGATTCAAAACGCTGAACACTGGACCGCAATGGTTCCACTTTGTATCTACATTGTTTGGAATTCTATTCCATTTAAGATTTTAATCTTATTATCAGGTTTACAAGGCGTTGATAAACAATATTATCAAGCTGCTCAAATCGATAGTGCTTCTAAAGGTAAAGTTCTCCTTAGAATCACTGTTCCATTACTCTCTCCACAAATCTTATATTTAATGATTACAGGATTTATCGGAGCGTTTAAGGAATATAACTCCATCATTTCTATCTTTGGTGCTCCAAGTACCGCAGGTAGTGGTGGTGCATCTACTGAAAAGAACTTATTAACAGTCGTCTATTATGTTTACGATATTCTTGAACATGATAGCCAAACAATGATTCAATACGCTGCTGCCGGTGCAGTCTTACTATTCGTTGCTATTCTTCTCTTCACACTTATTCAATCTAAAGTGTCGAAGAGTAGAGTCTACTACTAGGAGGTGTTGTTTATGGCAAAAACTTATAACAACTTTCGTGGTCAAAATTTAAACCAAAACATCACACTTTCTATTAAAGAAGCCGGCAAAACTGTTGAAACAATCAAAAAGGCTGAAAAAGTTACAAAGATTATTTCAACAATCATTACTTATGCGTTTATTGTCGCATTAGCATTACTCGTAATCTTCCCATTCTATTGGATGATTATTACTTCACTTAAATCATTAGACGAAATTACTGGTATGTCTACTGGTGGTAGACAAACTTACTTCCCAGAAATCGTTATGTGGAGTAACTACGTGTACGTTTTCCAAAAATTTGATTTCTCAACTTATATGGTTAACACAGTTGTTGTCGCTATCTTCTCAACAATTGGTACACTTCTTACTACAGTCTTCGCAGCATTTGCCTTCTCTAGACTTAACTTCAAAGGAAGAGAAACAGTGTTTGCAATCTTACTTATGACAATGATGATTCCTGGCGAAATGATGGTCTTATCTAACTACATTACCGTCGCATCATTTGGATGGATTGAAAGTGACAGTCAAACATTATTACAAGCTTATGCCTGTATGATTGTTCCTTTCTGGGTTAGTGTCTTCTATATCTACTTATTAAGACAAAACTTCAAACAAATCCCTAAAGAATTATATTTAGCGGCCAAAGTTGATGGTAAGAGCGATTGGAACTACTTATGGAAAGTCATGGTTCCTCTTGCCGCCCCAACACTTATCTCAATTTCAATTCTCAAATTCATGGGAACTTGGAATTCATATATGTGGCCTCAACTTGTTTGTAAAAACGAAGCTTACCAATTAATCTCAAACGGTTTACGTGGATCAAGTTTCACAAACGCTGATACAGGAATTACTGAATACGGTTATCGTATGGCAGCGACAGTTCTTGTTACAGTCCCACTCTTCTTATTATTCGTCTTCTTCCGTAAATACATCATGCGTGGTGTTGGAAGAGCCGGTATTAAGGGTTAATAAAGTTTATAATGCTCATGCATTTATAATAAAAAGGAGAATAATTATGAAAAAATTCAGAAAATTATTAATTGCTGCTGCATCAGTTATGGGCGTTTCTGCTCTCGTTGGATGTGGACAACAAGGAGTCCCTGACAACGGTTATCTCATCAAAGTATGGGGAACATTTAACGACACCTATGGTGCAATCGTTGACAAAGCAATCAACAAAATGAAGGAATTACATCCTGAATATACTGTTAAATATACCAAACAAACTGGTATGGGCTACGATGGCTTGGCCGATTTAGCAGTTAAAGGATTCGCTGCTGGTGACTATCCAGACGCAATTGTTGCTTATCCAGATTCAGTTGCTGACTTCATTTATGCTGGTAAAGCACTTGATATGTCTAAATATATGAACGATCCAGAAATTGGTTGGACTCAAGAAGATATTGATGATATTCCAGAAGCTTACCTCAACGAAGGTAGTGATTACTTTATTCCAGGAACATTCTCACTTCCACTTTGTAAATCAACAGAAGCGATGTATTACAATCGTACAATCTTAATCGACTTAGACCTTTCTGGCATTGACGATGAGATTAATGATGGTGAACCACTTGATGATGATTATCTCCAACATTTAACTTGGGATGAACTCTTCAATAAATTATGTCCAGCAATCATTGCTTATGATGCAAAATTACCTGAAGATAAGAAAATCTTAACTCCAGGTGCTGACTATAAAGAAAACTGGGCATTAGTTGGCTATGATTCAGATGATAACTTATTCATTACATTAGCCGAACAATATGGTTTACCATATACAAGCCTTAACGAACAAACATTACAAGGCTCTATCGACTTTGCATTAACTGATGAACAAGGCAAATTCGCTGGTGTCAGTGATGATTATATGGAATTAATGAGAACATTCTCTAATGCATATAAAAATAGATATTTCACAACAAAGGGTGTTATTGGTAAGAACGTTAACTATGTTTCTACAACTGGTGGAATGCTCTTCTCAATCGGTTCAACTGGTGGTGTTTTCTACCAATATTCTTCAAATAACCCATACGATGTTGGCGTTGCTCCAGTTCCACAACGTTCATTCGCAAAAGAAACTGATATTAAATTAATTAACCAAGGACCATCTTTAGCGTTCTTAGAACGTGGCACAGGTGATATTAAGGAATTACGTGCTAGAGGTGCGTGGATGTTCTATGATGTTTGGACCTCTGTTGCTATTAACTCTGAATGGTCACAAGCTTCTGGTTACACTCCAGTCAGATCTTCTGTTACTAGAGAACCTTCTTACTTGAAATATGCTTCAGAAGAAGGAAAACAGCCAAAGACTCTTGAAATTCTTTATGCTCGTAACGCTACATACGTTGCAAATACATTAGATTATTTATACAGCTCACCAGTTTTCTACGGCTCATCCAAGGCTCGTACTGCTGTTGCTGGTATCATGGCTGATATCTTTAAAGGAAGTAAAAATCTTGACGTCAATAGTGCTGAATTTGAAAATCTTGTCACAGAGACCTTCCGTAAAGGATTTAATAACGCTATTTAATTGAAAGGAAGAAATTATATGAAACCTTCAAAATTATTCCTTGCTGCTATCCTTACCGTTGGTGGTATTGGTGCTCTTGCCTCTTGTGGAGGAGACAACTTTAACGGATTAACAATCAACTTCTGGCATACATTTGGCCAAACAGTTGCTGGTGGTATTGAAACCTCTGCTGCAACATTTGCTAAATTAGTCAAAGAAAACGAAGGTGTTGATCTTCGTATCAAACTCACCTATAAAGGTGGATATGATGATGTTTTAGGTGAAGTTGGTAAATCATTCTCCGCTGGTGGAAACCCAACAATTACTGTTGCTTATCCAGACCACGTCGCTGACTATTTTGCTGCTGAAGAAAAAGCAGGCGAGAATTATGTCGTCAATCTTCAACCATATGCAGAAAATGCTACTTATGGTTTTGGTAAAGAAGCATGGTTAGGAGATAAAAACGGTGTTGATGATTTCGTTGAATCATTCATCGAAGAATCAACTAACTACGCAAAAGATGGAATGTATTCTCTTCCATTCTTAAAATCAACCGAAATTATGTTATACAACATCGATTTAGTTCAAGCTGCCTTAAAGATTATTGAAGGCGGTGAGCCAACAGTTGATGATGTTAACGATTATATGAAGAACCTTACATGGACAGAATTTATGGATTTCTGCCAAATGATTAAGGAACATATGAACGAGATTTCTCCAAGCTTAGAAGTCCCTGCAGTTTATGATAGTGACGGGAACTTATTTGTTACTCAAATGTATCAACAAGGTATTCCTTATGCTTCATTAGGCACAAAAACAAATTCTGGCGTCGTTGATTTCGATGGTAGAAGCGAAGATGCATCTCCAGAACAAAAAGATGCATATAATAGAACTATTAACTTTTTAAAACAATATAAGCAATGGTTTGATAAAGGCTATTTCACCACAAAAGGTGTTACTGGCCAATATTCAAGTAACTATTTTGCCGCTGCTTCACCAAAGACAATGTTTGCCATTGGTTCCTGTGGTGGATCTGGTTATTCATTCCCATCTTCTAGTGAATTTAAAGTTGGCGCGTGTAAAGTTCCATATAACAAAAACGCTACATACGTTTCTCAAGGACCAACATTAGCTCTTCTTCACAACAAGAAATTAGTTAATGCTGGAACAGATGATCAAGCAGTTTTATACGCTTGGAAATTCATTAAATATTTAACAAATGAAGATGTTAACGCTGCTCAATGTGCTTCTAACTCTGAAGGATACATTCCAGTTAGACAAAGTGCTTATAACACCCCAGCATTCACTAACTTCATTAAGAGCGATACAGACTATGTTGTCGTTACAAAAGTTGTTATTGAAGAAGTTAATGGTTCCTATTTCAGCTCTCCAGTATTCAAAGGTAGTGCTGGCTTAAGAAAACAATGTGAAGGATGCTTCGCTGATGTTATGAAGTTAAAAATTTCCAAAGACGCAACCGACGAACAAATTGAAAATCAAATCAAAGGCGTTCTCGATAGATGTATTAGTCAAGCAATTATCGGAATGTAATTTAAGGAGGTCATTGATATGACAAATACCCTCAAAAAACTTATCAAATTTATTACCGCAGCTGCGATGTTTGTAGGCGTCGGTTCTTTAGGCGCATGCGGACCTCAAGGTGATGGCTCAATCGACTATGTCCATAATGGAAGTGTTAAGTTGAAGCTTGATTACAAGGACCATGACTTCTTTGAAGATGGTATTGGACAAGTTACTGTCTTAACATATATCGATGGTGATACTACTCACTTCAATAATGTTTACGGTGATAAATCAACTACCTTAAAATCTCGTTACTATGGTATTGATACACCAGAATCTACTGGTGCTGTTCAACCTTTCGGTAAAAAAGCTAGCCACTTCACCGAAGAGAAATTAAGAAACGCTGCAGCAAACGGAACAATCGTTGTTTCTTCTCCATTTTCAACTGCTGAAGATGGTGGTAAAGGCGTTTATGATAAACCAAAAACCGACTCAACAGGTTCTCGCTATTTATCCCTCGTTTGGATTAACGAAACAGTGAAAAACGCTCCAGTTGAATCCTTAGTTTTACTTAACTTATGGATTGTTCAAGAAGGCTTATCTTGGGCAAAGAACACTAATGATGTTCCAGCATACAAAGATGTATTCTCTGATGCGATGAACCAAGCTGAAAAATTAGGCCGTGGATTATGGGCTGGTGAAGACCCAGACTTTAACTATGGCGACTACATTACTACTTCTTTATATGATATTAAGAAAGAAGTTATGGCTTCATTAGTTAAAACCGATCCAGAACAAAAGAATAAATATGATGGCGCAAAAGTCAGAATTACTGGTGTTGTTTCAGGTTTTGTTGATAGAATGCTCTATTTACAAGAAAAATATATCTTTGATAAAGAAACTCTCGAACCAGTTGATGATGACGATTATGATCCAGCACACCCAGAAAACTATATCGTTGAATGGGCAGGAATAAACGTCTTCTGTGGAATGACTCCTATTTCCAGTGGTTATACACAAATCGGAACATATCTTGAAGTTTGTGGTTACGCTGCTGATAGTGATACATTTGGATTCCAAATTTCTGGTACCCAAGGACATTGGCCAGCTTCCATGAAATGGGAAGAAGACGATGACAACTGTAAAGTTATTCTTACAGCTGAACAAAATGATGGTGTTCACACCCTTCAATCGTTCGACTATACCGCTAGTGAATTAAACGCTAACGTTACAAAATTAACTAAAGATATTAAAGACAAGAATCAAGACCTTAACTTTGATTTATTCTGCCGTACAAACATTACTGATGAATTAGTTTGTTCTAATGCATATTTAAATGGTGCTGGCGATGAATTAACACTTAACTTCAAAGATGTTGATTTTACAGCTTATGTCCCATTTGGATATCACGGAAATCCTGATGATACCGCTGACAGCTGGATGGATCCAAGCAAAGTTATTGGTAAATCATTCAGATTATCAGGTGTCTTCTCATATCACATTAATTCTAGTGGCGAAATTAAATTCCAAGTCATCGTTTGTGGTGATAGCGATTTAGTTTGTACAACTGATAGAAAAGGCACAGTTAGAACATCTCCATTAACTGTTGAAGATGCTTATGACGCTTCATTTGTTGAAAATGTTAGCTACTACTTTAGAGGTAGAGCGACATCAGTTGCTGATGTAACAGCATTAAAGACTCCTGCTGAAATTAAAACTATTGCTGCTTCATTAGGCAGAAACCAAGAAAGCGAAGAGTACTATGGTGTTAAAGGCAGAATTGCTAGTATTGACACACCTTGGGATAAAGCATATGCAAATATCTCTGTTGTAATTGGCGATAGCTCTAATAGCGTAATTGTTTACCGCGCAAAAGTTGTCGATTCAATTGACGGCAGTAAGATTAGTACTGGAAAAGAGATTAGCGTTGTTGGAAAAGTTAAAAACTTCAATAACACTGCTGAATTAGTTAACTGCACAATTTATAATTATGATGGACAAGGTGCAGTTGCAAGAAAGATCACATTCACTGAAAACGAAAAAACAGTTGAAGCTGATTTAGTTGTTGTTAATAAAAACTATACTGATTCAGTTATCGTTGATTCTTATATCACCTTGTTTGGTGTTCCATCAGTTAAAAATGGTGTTATCCACTTCGATGCAACAAAGATTATGTCTGCTTATAGAAGCGGAACAACTCCTGAAGATCCACTTACTCCATATAAAGCTACTTTAATTGCTAGCGAATTAGATGAAGGCGAAGAAACTTCTGAAACCTATTACATTGCTGGCACAGTTGAAGAAATCACAAAGGCATATGATGCTAGTACAAAACGTATTAGTTTCGTTGTTACCGCTGATGGAGCTAGCTATCTTATTTCTGGTGCTAAATTCTTATCAGGATTATCTCCAGAAGACTTAGTAGTAGGTAAGGACGTTCTTATTAGAGCGGTTCTTAAGAATGTTGAAGGAGTTTTGACAACTAGAGAAAACGGATGTCAAATTCAATCAATCAAATAAAAAGAAAGGAGAAGACTAATGTATTGCTATCATTGTGGAAAGCGAATTGATGAACGCAAGATTGAAAGCAAATCATCTTCTTTTGAATCAAATCAAGAATATGGTGAATTTACAAAAGTTCAATATATTTGCCCAAGATGTGGACATTTAATCCATGAAGGGTTATCAGAAGAAGATTCAAAAGAACTTTCACGTGCAAGCCACGCTCAAATTCAAAGAGCCAACAACAGCTATGCTCGTGGAATGTGTATGAATGCTTTAGGTGTTATCTTGCTTATAATTGCTATTATCTTCTTCATTTTAGCGAACAAACCTTCACAAGGATTTGTTCTTCAAACCAATTGCGCAGAATTCTATGTATTCATTGGCGCAACTATTATATCTGTTATTCTTTTAGGAGTTGGAGCTTACTTGACGATTATCGGACTCAAGACTAAGCACCATTACTACCAACTCTTAAAAGACTTAAATAACAAGACCTTTGTGCAGTAATCACAGAGGAAAAAAACGATTGTTAATAAGGAGGCATTATGAAATTTAAGAAATTATTACCAATCTTATTTACCGTCGGAATGCTAGCCGGTTGTAATCCATCCGCTGGAGGCGGATCACAAACTGGTGGTGACACAGAAGACGGAACACACACAATTGAAATCGTCAACAAGGCTGAAATGGAAGCCGATTGGATGATTGGCGATCCGACACGTCTATTACAGTTAAAGTTAACTGATAACGGCGAAGTCAAGAGTGACATTGCTGAAGTTTTAGCAAAGAAACTCACAATTACTATTGCTGATAACAATGTTGTTGCAAACAACGCTTTGACATTTACAGCAATGGGCGAAGGAACAACAACAGTTGCTCTTAAGTACTACGGAACTCAAACACATTTCGACATTAAGGTTGTCCATAGACCAACAAACAAAGAACTTTATGGCACAACACACGAAGGCAACGAAGCAGATCCATTTGACAATGAAGATGCGTTATTAGTTAGCCATGCGCTAGAAGAACAAAATGCATTACCAACAACTGAAGAATATTTCTTCAAAGGTACAGTTGCTCAATTCTACCATGAACCAGGTGTTGGAAATAAAGGCAACAAGAAAGTTTGCTCCTGGTATTATGCTCCAGCTAAAGAAGGTGGCGAAAGATTTGAAGCTTACCTCGTTGATATTTATGAAGGACAAACTCAAAGAGAGTGGACCGCTGATGACATTTGGCTAGGTGCAACAGCAACCATCAAGGCTAAAATTGCTAAACCATATAATGGCCAACATGAAACAGCAGGTGCTGTCTTTGTTAGCGCTACTGGTGAAAAACCACAACCAGTCCCAGACACTGAAGCAAACGTTGCTAAAGCAGTTGAAGATGGCTCTAAATTACAACACCAAGAATCCTCAAAAGGTAAATATATTATTACTGGTTATGTTGTAAAGAAAGATGATAACAACTTCTTTATGGCAGACACCAAAACTGTTGCGGAAGACGTTGATATAAAAACATTATTTGAACTCTACGGTGTACCAGCAGACAAACAAACAAACTTATTAAAAGGTGCAAAAGTTAAGGTCACAACCAAGATTAAGAACTATAATGGTCAAGTTGAAGATAATGGCAACATTGAATCTATAGAATTATTAGAAGCTGGTGAACCATGGGTTGAAGTACCTCCAACAGCAGCAACAGTTACTGAAGCTCTTGCAGTTATTAATGGCTTAGAAGATGGTGCGACAACGGATGCAAAATATGAAGTTACTGGTGTTGTTACTTCTAAACAAGCAAAGGCAACATATGCATCATACGATTTCTTCATTGGTGAAACAGCCGATGCTACAGCCACGCTTCAATGTTATAGAGCATTATCATCAGCTGACTATGACAATTTAAATGTTGGTGATAAAGTTAAAGTTACTGGCAAACTTCAAAAATACGTCAAGGACGGAGTTGTTAAACCAGAAATTACTGGTGCTACTTGGGCCAAAGATGGCGAAGGCGGCGGTGGCGGACAACAAACCGGTATCACATTGACTCCAGGTACAAATGGTTCTACTGCAGTTGTTAAAGTTGAAACAGCTGAAAATCCAGCCGTTAAAGTTGGCACAGGCAAATTAGCTGGTGATATGACTATTTCTGGAATCCCAGCAACAGCTACAAAGGTTACATTACACGCTGCTGCTTGGAATGGTAAAACTGCAGTTTTAACTATCACACCTACAAACGCTACAGTTAACGAGACTTCAGTTACATTAACTGCCGATACAGGCATTTCTGGTAACTCTCCATTTACATTAGCAGGTTCTGAAGCAACATATGTTGTTGTACTCAATTTAACAAATGTTACAGGTGAAGTTTCAATCAAACTTGCAACAACAGACAAAGCAAATGGCAGATTTGTCGTTTGGGGCGTCACAGCTGAATAATTAGTTAAACTAATCATATTAGGGGCGTGCTCGCACGCTCCTTTTCTTATGCCTTTATTTTCTGTATAATATTTTCGGGTATTTGAATATGAAAAAAAGAATATTTATTTTTATTAGTCTAGTGGCTGTTTCTTTAACTTCCTGTCAAAAAGATCCTGGCGAAGTTAAGTTTGCTATAAACGATATAACCGCTACAGAAATACATACTGAATTACAAAAAGGCTTCATTGATAGTGAAGACCCTGATTTCTTTATTAAACAAAATGATAATTATGAGAATAATTTTGCTCGTAAATCTCAATCCGCACCTATAGGTATTAAAGTAAGCTATAAAGTTACAACAGATAATGGGGCAACTGGCTCATATAAAGTTGTTACTAGTGAGACTAGCGACTTCGCTACTTCATATGAGCATC